>Ga0214544_1006845_pt1 | contig 20644 bp, 21 predicted proteins | sample CNSS3metaG_FD_160074 | JGI IMG/M metagenome (GOLD analysis project Ga0214544, IMG submission 160074) | Root nodule microbial communities from cowpea collected in UCLA plant growth center, Los Angeles, California, USA - CNSS3 | ecosystem: Host-associated > Plants > Roots > Nodule | place: USA...
TAACACAATATTACTGGTTTATGCATCTCTAAAACACAGGTCCAAAAGAACCAACACTTAAGGCACATAAATTCCAAAAAACACATATATATATATATATATATATATATATATATATATATATATATGTGTGTGTGTGTGTGTGTGTGTGTGTGTGTGTGTGTGTGTGTGTGTGTGTGTGTGTGTGTGTGTGTGTGCGTGTATGTGTTTAATCGTAGCAACATCAACCTTCAAAATTTATGAATACCCCATTGCGATCCCCTCAAGATGATTTAGATTTCGTGACCTTTTATAATATATAAATAAATAATAATTATACTTTAATTATTTATAATACCAAACAAAAATATATATATATATATATATTTATTATGTAAAACCACCATATGAATATTATCTATTAACATATATTTAAATATATTCATATATTTCTTTATATACACTTTCATATATCATTACTACAAACCATGCATTTAAGTTTATAAAAAAAGTACTTTAATATTTAATATATATTATACACCACATATTGCACCACCAAAGTATATATAGCACGTTCTTTTAATATAAAAATTCAACGCACCACTCAATATTAAAAGAATACTTTTCGTGTGGTCCCCACCCCAAATCCTAACAATTGAAAATAAAAGCCTTCTAATCATTGTTACGTGAATAACAAAAAGCCAAATGTTACGGAAGAATTTGGTGGCTGCACCAAATGTTATAAACAATAAAACATTTATTATGGTAGCACCTAAATAAAAATCAATATTAGACAAAGTTAGGGAAAGAGAACGTAAACTTATAGGTGTGTGGTCCCACCCAACCAATCACTCATGGAAAAGTTTTTCAAGAAACTAGAAACACATTGTCTCAACGCGCATGAACTTCACGTAAGGAAAATGGTCAAAGTATGAATGTCCCATCAAGTTTCAAGGTTCTAATATCTATCTCAAAGAACCCCTAATTTCATATGTTATCTGATGCTTCACATGGCCTTGCATAAAACTCTCCCATCCCGTTGAATAACCCGAGGGTTTTAAATTCCTATCAATACACAAGATCAACTAAGACATAAAAACTTCACTGCATTAGGATGCCCACAATTTACGTAAACACCAGTAAAAAGATTCCCCTCAATGTAACAAATACTACACCAAATATATATATATAGCCTTGACCCAAAACCCACGTTCTCCACCATTGTTGCAACACCTTTGTGTGCGAAAACGAATTTGGCTCAAACATGCCATCCACTACGAGAACCAGTAACTACACATGTCCACCGTCATAGTCCCAGTTCTATCATTACAAACGTGAAGCGTGAGTCCTCCATCAAATCCACCATCCAATGTGAATCCAATGATTCAAAACACGTCCTAGAAACCATCGAAGTGGTCGAAAAGAAGAACGAAGAATGAAAACAAAATCCCACGCAGACCTAAGATTCTCTCTATATGGTTCATACAACACATCCATAAAGAACCAAGAAGAACCCACCCCTCTCACTCGTAGGTTTCCGTAACCAGTATACAAAAAACCTTAGTAATTGTAAAAGAAAAATAAGAAAACATTCAAGCATTGTGGTGTGTACATACATCACAGAAATAACAAGGCCATGCATCTAACAACAAAAGTGCAAAGAATTTAACAAGTTCAGCTACCCCTAACCTAGAAATCCTGCTAAAAGTGCTCTAATATCCTTCTTCTTTGCTCCCACATTGAACTCCACTATTGAGACCTTCTTCCAACTCTCTCAGACTCTCCTCACTCAATTCTTCAATGTTCTAAACTCCTTAGATGGCAGTCCCACGAAATTCCCTCCTTCCCCTTATTTTTCCAGCCCTAAAACTAATTAAACCACATTAAAACGAAAATCAATTCCATTGATTGACCCTTAATGCCTAATTAAATTTCATTAACCCTCTTGTCTGTGTCCAGGTTCATAGTACTTACGTTCAACTCTTCATCCTCTCAAATTCTTTCCCAAGGCATAAAAAAAATAATGTTTTGATTTTACGCTAACAAAGGTTTGAACCCACAACCTCCAAATTACCAAGTACATGCACAACCATCAAGCCAAATTGTGTTTCTCAGTAATTCATACTTATCTATAAGTTTATCTTACTACTCTAGTCTCAAGCATACATGCAAAACAATAAAACAATTACATTAACAAACAATTAGCATACATAGGACTCAAACCAAAGTTGTAACGTCCCAAATAAAAGGCTAAACCCATTAAATAAACGCCGCATACATAATATCCAGAGGGTAGGAAGATTTGGAATACGAAGCACTCCATACCCCAAACATAACCATAAAACATAAAGGAGGCCCAACACGGCTTAGAGTAAAGTACACTAGCGAACTATCAATACAAGTCTTGTACAAACAAGAACATAAAGCAAATAAAATCTTCAGCGATGGGCCCAAAATGGGCCCAATACCCGTCCGGTCCATCAAGCCGTATCACTCCTAGCATCATTACCACTGCCAGATGCTCTACTATCTGCTCACATCAACAGAATTGATGATCATCGCAATTAAGAGACGAGCCACACACAAGACAACCAAACAACAAACAGGGTAAGCTAGTACAAAGAAGTCCTATATCACAAAAATCAACATACAATTCAGAGTCAAACACGAATAGTCGACATTCACACATAGATTACCAAAACCATCCAAGACCCCCAAGACTTGACTATCTGGATATTCATAATGAGGCACCACCACGTGGTAGTGGAATTATGTCCTAGAAATGAGGCGTCACCGTGAGGCCTTCGCGGAATTATACCCTTACAGGAGGCACCACCACGTGGCCTTCGTGGAATTACGTCCTGGCCCTGAGGCACCACCACGACCCCCCGTGGAATTACGTCCTTCCGTCGAGGCACCACCAGGAACTTCCCTTAAGAGGGCCCATGGAATTACGTCCAACAAATGAGGCGCCACCAAGATCTCTCACTACAAGAGTCCTGGAATTACGCCCTACCACACTTAGTTCATGTTTCACCAACCAATAAGAAAATCCCTATAATACCAATAACATGCATAAACAGTAATCCATATATTTCATACTTCCCAATTCATATAACAAGCAACCATACCAGTGGGCCATTCAACCCTTAGCACCAAGCTGCCCCAATCTCGCTCAGGCTAGAAGGCCTCGCTCAGGCGAGAGGTCCTCTCGCTCAGGCGAGCTCCTCCTCGCCTAGGCGAGAGCTCGAGCTTTTGTACAACGGCCTCTGCGGATTCTCGCTCAGGCAAGTTCACTCTCGCCTAGGCGAGATCACGCCTCGCTCAAAAAGGAAGCTAGTCGCCTGGGCAAAAATTTGGACACAAAAGTCTGGGCGAGCCTCTCTTAGCCTCGCCTGGGCGAGGCACACTCGCCTGGGCGAGAAAGACAGTGCCCACCACTGTACACACGCAAAAACACAGCCCGAAACACCAACAGAAACTCATGTATCCGCTACTCTCACCCAATCAGTCATAAGCACACAACACACATATGATTCAAACCTAGAAGCATACGAAAATCACATGAAACTATAAGCTCAAGCTTCCCTTACCTAGAAATGGGCTAGTGGGAAGTTCCGACACGCACACAGAGAGCACCACAATCCTAATAATGAGCCAAAGGGCTGAAAACGAAGGGGAGCAGATTAGGAATGAGACCACTACAAAGTCCCTACTGTGATCAACAAGAGAAAGGGTGCCTAGAGAGGGAGAAGTACAAGCTCGAGATTTACCTACATGGAGTAGAGTGGAGCTTAGAGTTGTCTTGTCCAAGGGCTGGTATCAAACCCTAGCAGAGGTTCCTGTTGTGAGAGAGAGAAAGGGTTTGACGGTTGCGAAAATCTGAAGGGCAAGAGAAACGAAAGTGTGAGGGCAGACTTAGGGTCTCCTTTTGCCCCTTCTTGGGCCAGCCCTTAGGCCCAACTGCTTGGGACTACCCTTTAAAAAAACAAGAAATAAAACGGGCCTTACATTCTCCCCAACAAGAAAATTTTTCGACCTCGAAAAAGAAAAATTACCAAGCAAAAAGGTGCGGGTGTGATTTCCTCATATCCTCCTCCAACTCCCAAGTAGAGTAATCTGCCTCCGATCCCAGATAACCTTAACCAATTTGACTACTCTTCCTCTGCGTTCCTCCACCTTGCTATCCTCTAGGGCCATGGGTGGTACTTCCACAGTGAGGTCCTCCTTGATCTGTATATCCTCTGCTTCCAACACATGGGCCGGGTCAAACACATACTTGCTCAATTGCGACACGTGGAACACTGGGTGAAAATTTGCCAACTGAGGAGGCAGGGCTATCTCATAAGCTACTGGTCCAATCCTCCTCGAGATCTGGTAAGGGCCAAGGAATTTAGGAGAAAGTTTTCTTGAGCGGAGAGCCCTTCCCACACCAGTGGTTCGGCTCACCATCAAGAACACGTGATCTCCAGCCTCGAATTCCAAGGGTCTCCTCCTACGGTCTGCATAAGCCTTTTGTCTGCTTTATGAAGCCTACATTCTATTCCTTACTAATCTCACCTTCTCGGTGGTTTGCTCCAACAACTCTGGTCCAACCAATACTGCCTCCCCATCCTGATACCAACACAAAGGGGTCCTACACTTCCGCCCATAAAGAGCCTCGTAAGGTGCCATCCCGATGCTCGCATGGAAACTATTATTGTAAGTGAACTCAATCAACGGTAACTCTTCATCCCAAGCACCCAAATGATCTAGTATGCATGTTCGTAGTAAGTCCTCAAGTGACTAGATCGTTCTCTCAGACTGACCATCTGTCTGAGGGTGATAGGCTGAACTCATCGTGAGTTTGCTTCCCAAAGCACCCTGTAAGGTTTGCCAAAACCGCGACGTGAACCGTGGATCTCTATCTGATACAATGCTCGAAGGCACCCCATGCAATCTCACAATCTCCTTGATGTACAACTGAGCCAACTTTACCATAGACATTCTCAGGTTCATTGCTAGGAAATGTGCACTCTTGGTCAGTCGGTCCACTATGACCCAGATGGTGTCATGCCCTCTAAAAATGCGTGGCAAATGGGTTACAAAGTCCATCGAGATGCTATCCCATTTCCGCACTGGTATCTCCAGGGGCTGAATCATCCCACCGGGTCTCTGGTGCTCAACCTTTGCCTTCTAACAGGTCAGACAGGCAGACACGTACTGTGCCACATCCTTCATCATACCCTGCCACCAGAAGTTTTCCATGAGGTCCCGGTACATCTTAGTCATGCTCGGATGCAAGCTAAGACGACTCTTGTGCCCCTCCTCAAGGATTAGCCTTTTCACCTCCACATTATCAGGCACACACACTCTACCCTGGAATCTCAATATGTCGTCGTTACCCAAAGCGAAGTCCTTTGCCCCTTCTGACCCCAATTGGTCTCTGACCTTGTTCAGACCATTATCCAACAGTTGTCTTTCTCTAACCGAGTTTAGGAAGTCACTAGATATGGTTAGATTACTACATCTAATGAATCCTGACTCCAACTCCACCTGCAGTTTCATGTCTCTGAACTTCTCTAGCAGTTCTACCTCCTTAATCATAAGGTGCGCAGTATGCACTGTTTTCCTTCTCAAGGCATCTGCCACTACATTCGCCTTCCCGGGATGGTACAAAAGCTCAAAATCATAATCCTTCAAGAACTCCATCCATCTTCTCTGCCTCATGTTTAACTCCTTCTGATCAAACAGGTACTTTAGACTCTTATGATCACTGAATACCCGGAACTGAGCACCGTAGAGGTAGTGCCTGCAAATCTTCAAGGCAAACACAATGGCCGCCAACTCTAGGTCATGAGTGGGGTAGTTTCTCTCATGCACCTTGAGTTGCCTCGAAGCATAGGCCACTGCCTTCTTCTCTTGCATCAACACACAGCCCAACCCCAAGTGGGAGGCATCACAATAAACCTCAAAGGGTTTTCCAACGTCGGGGATTACTAATATTGGAGGACTCATCAACCTACGCTTAAGCTCTTGGAAGTTTTCCTCACACTTATCCGTCCAGGTGAAAGGTTGGTCCTTTCGGGTGAGTTGTGTCAAAGGTGCCACTATCTTGGAGAATCCCTCTATGAACCTCCTATAGTAGCCAGCCAATCCCACAAAACTTCTGATCTCAGTTGCTAACTTGGGACTTTCCCACTTAACCACTGCATCAACCTTCGCTGGATCCACTGCAATGCCCCGTGCTGATATCACGTGACCCAAGAATTGGACTTCATCCATCTAGAACTCACACTTGGACAATTTAGCATACAGTTGTTTCTCCCTCAGAATATCAAGCAATATCCTTAGGTGTTCGACATGCTCCTCTTGAGTCTTGGAATAGATAAGGATGTCGTCTATGAAAACCACGACAAACTTATCTAGAAACGGTCTGAATATCTGGTTCATGTAGTCCATGAACACCGCTGGAGCATTGGTCACCCCAAAAGGCATAACCACGTACTCATAGTGTCCGTACCAAGACCTAAAGGTCGTCTTCTACACATCATCCACCTTTACCAATATTTGGTGATAACCCGACCGCAGGTCAATCTTCGAAAATACCGATGATCCATGCAACTGATCCATCAGGTCGTCTATTCTCGGGAGAGGATACTTGTTCTTGATCATCATTTTATTTAACTGCCTGTAGTCTACACACAGGCATGAACTCCCATCCTTTTTCTTTACCAACAACACGGGTGCTCCCCAAGGTGACGTACTAGGTCGTAAGAACTGTTTTTCCAAAAGTTCCTCAATCTGACTCTTGAGTTCCACCAACTCCGCTGGCGCCATCCGATAAGGGGCCATCGACACCGGGCCGGTTCCCGGTACCAGATCAATAGAGAATTCCACTTCTCTACTGGGAGGTAAACCTGGCATTTCCGCCGGGAATACGTCCTCAAATTCATGCACGACTAGTATGACGGGCGTCCACTCCTCTTTCTCCACCTCAAGATGTGTGAAAATCATGTAACACTGTGCACCCCCTTGTAGTTCTTTCTCAACTCCCTGTGATGTTAAAACCTCAGGCTCCTCTGTGTTGGGGAAAAACAGTTTCTTCTCTCGACAATCTATAAGAATGTGATTGGCAGAGAGTCAATCCATTCCCAAGATCACCTCTAACTCCTGTAGAGGTAAGCGGATCAGATTTACTTTATACTTGCGTCCCTCTACCTCCACTGGACACCTAGCACACACGGACGATGTCTTGACTAAACCCGATGCCGAAGTAGACACCACAAGTTCACACTACAGTTCACACACTGGCAGACTCAACTTTTTCACACATGCATCTGACACAAATGAGTGTGTCGCTCCAGAGTCATATAACACACAACAAGCTTTTCCAGCTATCAAACAATGGCCCATAACGAGGTTACCTGAACCTGCTGCCTCCGCTCCGGTCATGGCGTACACTCTGCCGGTCGCCTGAGGCCTGCTGCCTCTATGCCTCTGCTGGTTCTGTGCAGGAGCCTGTACTGGAGGTCGCGTCACTACTCTAGCAAGGGTGGGCAGTCCCTCCCATAATGGCCTTCCTTGCCACAGTTGTTGCATTTCTTGAAGCCTACAAGCTGGGGGAGACACTCCTCTTGTGCGGTCCCCCAAACTAGTAGCACTGAATCTTGTTCTGCTGGGAAGAAGACTCCCTAGACCCTTGAGACTGGAAATGGGGCCTAGAGTAGGGCTTCCTCCTCTCCTCGTGCCTATGCTTGGACCTAGATGGTCCTCCCACTCTCTGCTGAGGTGAGTGCTGAGTTTCCACCTCTACCTTCATCTTCTCCATGACCCTTGCCTTCTCCATCAAGGCAACAAAATCCTTGATGGATAGCGGGGCCACCATCAAACGAAGGTCTCTACGGAGGCCGTTCTCGAACTTCCTGCATCGCCACTCTTCATCTAGTGGCATGGTGTAGAAACGGCTGAGATGCTTGAACTTTTCTGCATACTCAGTCACAGACCTGTTCCCCTGGGTTAGCTGTAGAAACTCCACCTCTTTAGCATACTTGACGCTGTTGGGGAAATACTCGGAAAGGAACTTCCTCCTGAAGATGTCCCAAGTGACTGGTTCCTGCCTCTCTTCCATGATGGACTTCATGCTGACCCACCAGTGCTCAGCCTCACCCGTGAGCATGTACACTGCGAATGCCAGCCTACTCTCCTCTGGGCACATCTTGGCATCAAATATTCTCTCCAAGTCCTTCAGCCACTGATCTGTTGCGTCCGGGCTGGTCTTGCCTCCAAACTTCACCGGGTGGTGTTTCAGAAAGTCCTCCAAACTCCACTCCCGGACCGTGGGTCGTGGCTCTGGGCCAAAAGCAGGGGCAGCTACCCTGTTCTCCTCCAACTGGCGGAGGGCCTCCATATGCTGCCTGTGAGCATCCTCAGCAGCCATCCTGGCATCCTCCATCTGCTGCATCACCAGCTGCTGCTGTTCAAGTGCTGTCGCCTATCGCTGCATCGATGCTTCATGTTGTTGCATCATCGTCGTACTTTGCTGCGTCATAGCAGCTACCATAGCCTCAATCGCTCTGGCGATGTCCGGCACATCGCCCTGGGAAGATTGTGGAGTCCTACGATATCGTGCCATAGTTCACTACCACACATGAAATCACTTGGTTAGGCTCGATAAGACAAGAATTAACTAAGAATACTCAGAAAGACACAGAGAAAGCTAAGTGGGCACCCAAGTCCACAGACCTAAGGAACGACCGCTCTGATACCATAAATGTAACGTCCCAAATAAAAGGCTAAACCCATTAAATAAACACCGCATACATAATATCCAGAGGGTACGAAGATTTGGAATACGAAGCACTCCATACCCCAAACATAACCATAAAACATAAAGGAGGCCCCACACGGCCTAGAGTAAAGTACACTAGCGAACTATCAATACAAGTCTTGTACAAACAAGAACATAAAGCAAATAAAATCTTCAGCGATGGGCCCCAGAATGGGCCCAATACCCGTCTGGTCCATCAAGCAGTATCACTCCTAGCATCATTACCACTGCCAGATGCTCTACTATCTGCTCACATCAACAGAATTGATGATCATCGCAATTAGAGACGAACCACATACAAGACAACCAAACAACAAACAGGGTAAGCTAGCGCAAAGAAGTCCTACATCACAAAAGTCAACATACAATTCAGAGTCAAACACGAATAGCCGACATTCACACATAGATTATCAAAACCATCTAAAAACCCCAAGACTTGACTATCCGGATACTTATAATGAGGCACCACCACGTGGCATTGGAATTATGTCCTAGAAATGAGGCGTCACCGCGAGGCCTTCGCGGAATTATACCCTTATAGGAGGCACCACCACATGGCCTTCGTGGAATTACGTCCTGGCCCTAAGGCACCACCACGACCCCCCGTGGAATTACGTCCTTTCGTCGAGGCACCACCAGGAACTCTCCTTAAGAGGGCCCATGGAATTACGTCCAACAGATGAGGCAGCACCAAGATCTCTCACTACAAGAGTCCTGGAATTACGCCCTACCACACTTAGTTCATGTTTCACCAACCAATAAGAAAATCCCTATAATACCAATAACATGCATAAACAGTAATCCATATATTTCATACTTCCCAATTCATATAACAAGCAACCATACCAGTGGGCCATTCAACCCTTAGCACCAAGCTGCCCCAGTCTCACTCGGGCGAGCTCCTCCTCGCCTAGGCGAGAGCTCGAGCTTTTGTACAACGGCCTCTGCGGATTCTCACTTAGGCGAGTCCACTCTCGCCTAGGGGAGATCACCCCTCGCTCAAAAAGGAAGCCAGTCGCCTGGGCGACAGTTTGCACACAAAAGTCTGGGCGAGCCTCTGTTAGCCTCGCCTGGGCGAGAAAGGCAGTGCCAACCACTGCACACACGTGAAAACACAGCCCGAAACACCAACAGAAACTCATGTATCCGCCACTCTCACCCAATCAGTCATAAGCACACAACACACATATGATTCAGACCCAGAAGCATACAAAAATCACATGAAACTACAAGCTCAAGCTTCCCTTACCTGGAAATGGGCTAGTGGGAAGTTCCGACACGCACACAGAGAGCACCACAGTCCTAATAATGAGCCAAAGGGCTGAAAACGAAGGGGAGCATATTAGGAATGAGACCACTACAAAGTCCCTACTGTGATCAACATGAGAAAGGGTGCCTAGCGAAGGAGAAGTACGAGCTCGAGATTTACTTACATGGAGTAGAGCGGAGCTTAGAGTTGTCTTGTCCAAGGGCTGTTATCAAACCCTAGCAGAGGTTCCTGTTGCGAGAGAGAGAAAGGGTTTGACGGCTGCAAAAATCTGAAGGGCAAGAGAAACGAAAGTGTGAGGGCAGACTTAGGGTCTCCTTTTGCTCCTTCTAGGGCCAGCCCTTAGGCCCAACCGCTTGGGCCAGCCCTTAGGGTCTTCATGTCCCCTGCTTCGCTCTGCTAGATGCGTCAGATCCCGTATAACAAGCGAGCTTTTTACCAAAAAATTCAAACATGTGGTCGCAAAATGCTATCCAGCTCTTTTGTTGCGTAACAATAGAAGCCTGCTCATGCTGCTTTGGTGGCGCTTTTTCACCTTCTCTTCGCTCTGGACAGGAGCGCTAGTGGACACGGTGGGGAGCAGGCGAAGTGTGTCATTCGTAATGAACAAAAAGATACCACTAATTCGCCTCTTTGTTGAAGTGCCAGTGCGAACACAGTGGTATCTAACCAGGACCAGGAACATATTCAAATTTGGATCTTAACATGTCGGTGGTTTTTAACTACCAGCATCATGTTAGGAAGTTGGTGCGCTCATCATGAATTATGTCGGGGTGGTTGGTGGTTTCGGGATCCCGTAGAAAATGCTTCTTTTAATTGATTAAAATGTTCATAATTAAGTGACCTCTTATATACATATATATATATATATATATATATATATATATATATATATATATATATATATATATATATATATATATATATATATATATATATATATATATATTACTCACACTTTTTTATTTTTTATTTCTTCTAATTGTTTAGTTTGTCATGAAATTCATTTGTATTTTGAAAATATTTTTCATTTTATCATAATCTTTATGCAATTATGTTTAAATGATAGTTAAATGTTTTTTATGTCTCACATTTGCATATTTTCCTTTCACATGATAATGTTTAACGCTCTCATATTTATTCAGTAGCATAAACCTTTCATTTACTAGATAATATAAAAAAAATTATCATCTTTAGTGTATTATTATTATTATTATTATTATTATTATTATTAATCTTTGTTTCATCTAAAGAACTCTTTTGTTTTGCTGAAACAATTTTCGTTATTTCTTAACCATTGACTATGTTGATATTTGAAAAAAATTGTTAGATCTCTAAGGTATTGTTCCGGTCTATGAAATTGTCGACGAGACCAGAACGTTTCTTCTCTTTTATTTTTTTGTATCTCTCCTCTCAAACTGTGATGATTAACCAGACCCTTTATTTTTTCTTTCTTCTTTATTTATCAAATTTCTTCTGTTGCCCTCTTTCCTGGATTCTAGCTAACCAACTAACCATTTATTCCACCATATCTTTTCCGATAATTTCGTGTGGTGGTGTTCCTAAAATAAAGGAAGTACTCACTCGTCAGTTACCTAAGAAATCGTGGTAAGCGATATTCTTTAACTATAAGGCTTGCCGAGCTCATCAAGATGTCCGAGGTGTCCGACTCTTCCGAGCTTGACGGGTCCATATCCGGGAGAGTACAGGTATATTTCATCTTATCATACCCTTAATTATACATTTATATTTCTTTGTCCGATTTCATTAAATCGTCTATCAAATTGTTTCTAAGACACACATTTAATAATTTTATAATAATTTTATTTGTTATTTATTTTTATCATGCAAAATACTATTTTGATATACTTTGTATCATTATTTTTTATTTTCAAACTCATTATCATACTGTAATTTTCTTACTATAATTGTATAAATAAATTTTATTTACTATAATTTAAAATTTAATTAATTGCCATGAATTTTTTTATCACCATCCAACATATATTGAAGTTAAAGAAATACAAGATCTATGTTAAAATTTTATTATTATTAATTTAATCTTTGTTCTTTATGTGATTTTGATCTAATCATGTATTATAACTTTTATCAGTGTATAAAAAAGAGATTCATTAGAATTTAAAAAACTGAAGTAAACAGATATTTAAACTACATTTTAATTTGAATATTTTTTTTTTTCTTTTGAAAAATACTTTTAAATTTCATCAACTAGGTTTCATTAATGTTTGCAAATTTAATAAATGTTTTGGTTCACATACAAGTTTACTCGGTATTCTAATTTAAAATGTATACAATTATAATTTCTTTCTAAATATTTGATATTAAAAAAACAATCATTCTCTTAATATTGAATATTTGATAATATTATGTTTTCTTTATCGTAATATTTTTATTATTTTATAAATATTAGTTAATTCACTACAAGAAAAGCTTCCCATCTAAACCCATTCAAAATCATAAAACCGACGCAATTACGTCCGCTTTGCGTCAGAATATGGCCCATCCTTCCAATCTGGAAGCTATGGTAGTTTTAGTGGGTTGTAGTATCCGAACGACGGTTAGGCCAACATAAGACCCACACTACATTAATTTATGTTTTAAAATTAAGGGTTAAATATATTTTTGGTCCCTCAAGTTTCAATCAATTTTAGAATTAGTCCCTCTTCGAAACTTGATATCAATTTAGTCCTTCATCTTTAGAAATATGTGAATTTAGTCTTTCTTATCAAATTTTGTTAAGTTTATTTGACATTTTAAATGCATTTTATGATAATATTTAAGTTAACATTGAAGCGAAAGTGTGTCAAATGGTATAAACAATTCAAATACTATCATGAAATGCGCTTGAGACGTCAGATAAACTTAACAAAATTTGGTAAGAAAGATTAAATCCATACATTTCTAAAAATGAAGAACTAATTTGGTATTAAATTTAAAAAAAAAACTAATTTCAAAATTTACTGAAATTTGAGGGACTAAAAATATATTTAACCCTAAAATTAATGACATAAATAGAGTCGGACCAACGGTTGCTTACTATTTTTTTTTAAATAATATATCGTGAAACGTCTGACAACACTGTTGTAGGATTATAAAACCTTTTATTAAAAGCTTTGGTTACTTGAACAATGACAATAAATTCATCCCTCCTATTATATTATCAAAGTTTTACTAGTATCTTCCATGGGTCCAGCTCGCAGTGGCAGGAGCTATTTTCCAATGCAGTGCTGCTTCATTATATCAAATAAATAAATATCCTTCATGTACCTACCATAAACATAAATGAATACAAATCATATTTTAATTAACAAAAATGAATCTAACTCATAAAAATCAAACTCCTACTTTTACCAACATATAAATTATAATTTTGCTGCCTATTTAAAAGATAAAAATAATAAATAATGGGTTAAGTATAAAATATATTTGTCTAAAAAATAAAACTTTAAAGAAAATGAAGTGAATGTTTATGACTAAGACTTTATGAGAAAACCAACCATTTGCTTCAACGTTTCCCAGGCTTTGAACAAGTTTTGTACTCTGCAATGCGGAATGGAAGCCCCAAGGTCTCAACATCATTGCTAGCCTTGAGCCGCCAAATAAATTAAGACCTCTTAGGCGCACCACTTTGTTCACCGTCTTGGTAGTCTTGACAGGTGCGCTCACGATGGCCTTATCGGTGATGTTCTGAGGACCCAAAACATTTGTGGCCATGGCCATTTGATTCTCACCGCTACCCACTAAATAATGTTTATCAACTAAACCTGCAAATGCATAACATATCACTACTTGACGAGTGAACAGTAAGGATTGCAGCTGCCAAGACAACTTCACCTCGACACCAAAAACTTGTACTTCACTTAAGACCAATTGATTCGATTCAAAACACAAACTAATTCCAGTCATAAAATTATGTCAAAATCAAATAATATAGAAATTTCAAATTTACAATATGGCACAACTCACCTTTAGGTCGAAGGTTTCAACTCCCGGAAGTACAATTTTCAATGTCAAATTCAGTCACTGTCTCCTCATCAACATTGTCACATTCTCGATCTAGCTCGTTAAGCTTCTCCTGCTCATCTTTCAAAGACATTTAGAGCCTCCAAGAAAAGCCTGAATCCGAGCTCGTTGCTCCCAAATCTTCGTCACTCGTCTACTGTGTGCAGATCTCCATCGCCCTCACGTACTACCGTCCCCACCGCTCTCCCGACCGGCCTTAAACAAAGGCATGGTCGTCTACTTTAGCGGCTTTTGCACCTTCGCCTCTCAACACCACGTTACCACGAAATGATAATCTGCTTCAGGCTTTTGCACAGGGGAGGAAAAAATAAATGGGAAATTGTTCCAGTCTAGAATTAGGTACCGAACCAGAACTGAGAATCAACTCTGCCGTAAAAGAATCTTTTCTCTTTCACCCGTCCCTTATGTATATATAGGGTCTTTCAGTCTTAAAACTACTATCTTACTGTTAGATTTTTAGCTAACCAACCTACTCACTTCTCCATTATTCTCTCTTGAAATCTCGCATGAGGAGGTGGTTATTCCTAAAATCCAGGGATATTTGCTCATCACCTCGGCCACCTCGGCCCAAATGCTCGTCACCTCGGCCACATCCACCCAAATGATTGTCACCTCGGCCACATCAGCCTAAATGATCGTCACCTCGGCCACCTCAGCCCAAATGCTCATCACCTTGGCCACCTCGGCCCAAATGCTCGTAACCTCGGCCACCTCAGCCCAAATGCTCATCACCTTGGCCTGTGACTGAAACTCGTTGTTTTATGATAAATATTTATCGAGTCGAAATCCAAATGTTGAGGTCGGCCATTCCCTGACCATTCCCTGGACGATACAGAAATGTTTCCTACCTAACTTTACTTCACATCAAACAAAACCCTGATTCATTATTGTTTTAATATTAGTGTCGTATCAACTTCAACCACACTCAATCGATTAACTTACTATTTTTTCATTTTCAATTTTATTTTTTCCATTTGTGTCGGTCAATGGAAGCCTTCCTTTTAAATATTTAAACAAGAGTTAACTTTACTATCACAAAAATTTATTTATTTATTTTCTTAATCTTATGCAGTCTGTAGCCTCCTATGAATGTTGGCGTAGCCGACACTACATTACTGAATTTATTATTGTAGTCTAACCCACTCTAACATGGACTCTAATAGTGTCCCATTCATCAACGAACACAGTATTTTCGACTCTAATATCTTGTATTCTTGTAGTGATTAATATTGAAAAAGTAAGAAAATGGGTACAGGTATGGATACATGTATATACCCATTATTTAATGAAGATGAGAACGAGACAAAAGTTTGATACCGGTTGAGTTTGGGTACGAGGATGAAGATGAATTTTTTCTATAATGATAAGTATGGGATAACGAAACTCATCCCCATCTCGCCTTGTTGTCACAAAGTTGAAATCAATTCTATTAGCGTCTAACATTAAGTGACACTAATACAATTATTTATTTATTATAAAAGCTAAAATAATTTTACACATTTAATTTTTTTTAAAATAAAAATTAATCTTTTGAGTTATATTAGATTCACCTAAGTTGACTCTATCAACGTCTGCCATTAAGTTAACTCAATTAGTATCGCCAACCCTGTACGGACACCAACACTAGTATTTATTTAGTAGGAACAACTAAAAATATTGTTATGTGTTTTAATTTTCTTAAAAAAATAAATTTATGTCGAATATATGTCGTTGTAATTTAATTGAAGGTCATAAAACCATTGCATGATATTAGGATCAAAGAGAGGATGAGTACGTCACCTCAATTTGTTAGAACTTAAGATGATTGAGTAGATTGTTATATTTTTATCGTCACCCTCTGTGTTTATGAATCCTTGTTCTGTACCCTTTCATAACCTTCTTTTTATGTGTCTTTGCAAAGTGTTTGTACAAATCAAGTGTTCTCCTTTAATATATTCTTTACTGTTGATAAAACAAAAATATAACTATGTTTAAGTAATTTATTTCACGAATATTAGAAGAAAAAAAAACGTTTATTTGTATGTAAATTAAGGATTAACAATAATTTTATACATTAGATGGATGCGTTCAGTACTTTTCATGACAGCATGGAAGAAGTATAGTACATAGTGGTGGTATTAAATTTAGTAAAAAAAGAAGAAGAAAGCAGCAAATTGGAAGATGATGAGTACATACGGATTGGACTCTAAAGTGAGATAGGATGTGACTTGATTTGGTTGGCAGCACCTTCGTTTGACAAAGGAAAAAACTTTGTCCCACCCCTCTCATTAATTTCAATCTTCTTTTTGAAATCCTCTTGTGATTGGAAATTAGTAATGAACAAACACGCCCCAAGTTCTTTAATGCTACAATCACGGTCAAGTGAATCTCACGGCAAAGACTTCTTAAAAATTTGAAATGGAAACAGAAACTCTCCTGAATTTTTCTATCTTCAACTTTCGCAGTTTTGCATCGTATATTTATTGGTAAGAAGTGGAAGGAAATGAGTTGATAGTTGCTTAAAAATGAGGTTGGGTGTGATAGTGAGTTTGTTGTTGTATTGTGTGGCAGTTTTAGAGAGTGATGGGTGCTTGGAGAATGAGAGAATTGGTCTACTTCAAATCAAGAGCTATATCTTATCTCTAGGTCGTGAAGAGTGGAATGAGTTGGAATTGGATTCATGGGTTGAAAAAAGTAGTGATTGTTGTGTTTGGAACAGAGTCAAATGTTCCAATATCTCCACTCAACAACATGTAACACATTGTTTCTGGACAGTCTCAATTCAAGAGGTTCTCATTTGATAAACGGTTCATTGTATAGTCCTTTTCAAGAATTGCTCAGCCTTGACTTGTCTAATAATGACTATGAAGGTTGGATTGGTAAAGGTTAGTTTCTCCTTCCTACTTCACTATTTCATCAAATTCCTTTTTCTACTTCAAATTTTGATTCAAGCAAAAAGTAGAATTTTGTAATGGATATGTTTCTTTGAAGGATTTCCAAGATTGATGAAGTTGGAGAACTTAAAACTTTCAGATAACACAATGAATGGTAATTTATCTGATATGGGTATGGACCTCTTTCTTCTTTTACTTTTTTATTTATAATCACAATCTTAAGTTCACATAATGGGAATGCTTTCTTGGTTCTTTTCACCAATATGGTGTAGTTTTAAACAAAAAAATTGGAAATGGACAAATTTTAAAAAGTTTAAGTATATAGATAAGTCATGCTTGCATGATACGTTTTTATTGTGACGAAGTCGTGTATGCATCATACAACTTCATACTTATTAAAGTTGAAGTTGTGTTCATTTTATACAACTTCTTTTGTTTTGTAATTTTTTTCTTAATTTGAACTGAACTCATGCAATAGTAGCACAATTCACTATAATGTGTTTTGAATCGAAGTTGTTCAAGTATGATACAACTTCAGTATAATTTTATTTAAATTGAAGTCATGCAAAATTAATATGATTTCGGTATAATTTCATTTGAACTGAAGTCATGCAATAATGATATGGTTTCAGCTGTTCTTATATTACACTTAAATTGTGTCACCCATACACAATTTAGTTCAAATTCGAAAAAGAAAGAAATAGTAGAAACAATGTAAGACAAGTTGAAGAAGTCTGAAGTAGTGTCATGCATGCACGGCTACTCAACATTGAAGAAAACATGACTTACTCGTATGCATATAATTTTTAAAATTTACCTGTTTCCATATTTTTTGTTGAAAATTACACCTACATGTAAAAAAACCCCCTTTTTTTTTCAAATACATTTTATTGTATATATAAATTCACATTAGTATTCTAACATGAACCTTTGTTTAAGATTTAGATATACAAGTCCCTATTTATATCAATCCAATGTTATAAACTGGAAAGTATTAATAAGGTAGTGACTAATTTTAGAATAAATAACTTTTTACCATAACATTTATCTAAAAAAAATGTTCAGAAAGTTTTATATCGATAAAATAAGAAATTTATGCAAACATCTCATTTTGACTTGCTAATTTGTTTATTTTAATTTGGTTTAATTATGTTTTTTCCCTTAAAATATGGGATAAATATTTTTTAGTTTCTTAAAATTTTAAAAAAATATTTTGCATTCTCAAATTTAATAAAATATGAATTTAATTCCTAAAGACTAAATTTCAAATTATTATAACTTGTTAGGATAGTAAATTAGTATATCGTTTTCTAGTATCTCATATTCAATGTTTAGGGATTACAAAAGAATTTTTCTAAATGTATTTGAATGCAGTTACTAAGCCAAATAAAAACAACATTACAAGAGTATTTGTTTTCCTAAAAAGTTAAACAAATGAGCTCAGTACTTTTTATTCACCATTACTTAAAATATATTAAAAAACTAAAATAATATAACAATTAAACTACTAATCTACATCAATTCTTTCATAAAAATCATTCTGTCTCTTAACAATATTTTTTCTATTGCAGATATTAAAAATTTGCGAAGGTTGAAGGTGTTAGACTTGGGTTCAAATAATTTATACGGCTCAATTGAAGGTAAATATCATACAAGTATACAAAAATATACATACATATAAATGCTTCGTATATTATTATTTAGGATAAGGTAAATTTGTGATATCTTATCTTGTAATCAACGTATAAATGTTTATAAAAGGATAACTTAAAATAATAGTTCATGTTGTCGGTTAACCTTATAATGTTTCCTAACATTTAATGGTGTAATTATTTTTCCCTGCATTATAAAACCTTAATAAAACAATGACTTTATTATTATTTTTTGTAGGATTATGTGAAATTCAAGATCTTATAGAGTTAGGTCTCAACTCAAATAGGTTTAGCGGTCAAATTCCAGAGTGTCTAAGCATCTTCAGAAACCTGCAAGTTCTTGATCTTTCAAAAAATCAATTTAGAGGCAAATTTCCATCCTTCATTGGAAATATGTCATCCCTTTCATATTTGTCTCTTTTTGACAATAATTTACGAGGCCCATTTTCATTGAACATTTTGGCTAACCATTCAAAACTTCAAGTTCTATATATTTCTTCAACGAGTCCAAAAACACAAGTTGTGAGTGAAACTGAGCAATGGTTTCCAACATTTCAGTTAAAGTTTCTCATCCTTCGAAGTTGCAACTTAAATCTGGAAAAAGGAAGTGTTATTCCAAGTTTTCTCCAATATCAGAAAGAATTGCTCTACATCGACCTCTCTCAAAACAAATTGGTTGGAGCATTTCCAAATTGGTTGATTCAAAATAACTCAAGACTCAAATATTTCTTGGTTGCGAATAACTTATTTGAAGGAAACCTTCAATTGTCTTCCGTCAGAAAAACTATAACTTGGCTAGATATCTCAAACAACAATGTTTCTGGTTCTCTCTCAAAAGATATTGGTACATTCCTTCCTTTGGTTAGTACGTTAAATCTGTCAACAAACAACTTTGAAGGAAGTATACCTACTTCAATGGGTGAAATGAAACAACTTTCCTTCTTGGACTTGTCTCACAATCACTTCTCAGGTGAATTACCTTATCAATTAACAATCGGGTGCATTAGCCTCGAAGAATTGAGGCTTTCCAACAATCATTTCCGTGGGAATATTCCTAAATTTTCCAATTTTACAAAGTTGTCACAATTGTTTGTCAATAACAACAACCTCAATTGCACTCTAAAAGAAGTATTGGAAAATTTGAATGGTGAAGAATTAATGGCAGTAGACATATCCAACAATTCAATCTCAGGCTCAATTCCTAGTACAATTGCAAAGTGGTCACGTGTGTGGGTCCTTCTTATGGGAAATAATCAGTTGGAAGGTGAGATCCCCATTGAGTTCTCCAACCTTGTAATGCTTTTTGTGTTGGATCTTTCACAAAATAAATTATTTGGGTCAATCTCACTCCTTAATCCATCAATCTTGACGTTTTTGTATTTGCAAAAGAATGATTTCTCAGGCTCCATACCTCTAGGATTCTTTGAGAGCTCAAGCCTAACAACTCTAGACCTGAGGGATAATAATTTTTCTGGAAACATTCCTTACATGATTGAGAGACTGTCAAATTTACGAGTGCTTTTACTTGGAGGGAACAATTTTGTTGGTCACATCCCAATTCAATTATGCCAATTACCAAAAATCACCATTATAGATCTTTCACGCAATAAGCTCAAGGGTTCAATACCATCTTGCTTCAACAACATTTCATTTGGGATAAAAGAGAATTATGATTCTTCCGCCCAAACAGTTGCATTCTCAACCGTGTTGCTCAATTCACCGATAGAATCTGCGGTGAATGCTAGTGTGTCATTGTTTATGCCTTCAATTGATTATCAAAATGACGACATAAACGCTGCTGTTGAAGTTAGAACAAAGAATAATATTTACACTTACAAAGGCTTCATCCTTGAGAAAATGACTGGGTTGGATTTATCATGCAATATGTTAAGAGGTAGCATCCCTTTTCAAATTGGAGACATGCAAAAAGTTCGAGTCCTGAACCTATCTCATAATTACTTGTCTGGTTCTATTCCAAATACTTTTTCTAATCTTGCCCAAATTGAGAGCCTTGACCTGT
>Ga0214544_1006849_pt1 | contig 20641 bp, 9 predicted proteins | sample CNSS3metaG_FD_160074 | JGI IMG/M metagenome (GOLD analysis project Ga0214544, IMG submission 160074) | Root nodule microbial communities from cowpea collected in UCLA plant growth center, Los Angeles, California, USA - CNSS3 | ecosystem: Host-associated > Plants > Roots > Nodule | place: USA...
TTTAATCTTGGAATAAAATAAAGTATCTTGTGGATGATAGATGTGTTTGATATTGTGATATGAAATGTATAGCATGCCAATATGATGAAATAATTATATATATATATATATATATATATATATATAGTTTTGTATTGTATAAATATTTCATTCGATCAAAAACCTTTATATATAAAAGAAACATATCATTCAGATTTTATGAAGCGTTATATATACATGTTATACATTCATGTGATGGTCTATTGTGTAATACTTAACTTATAATAGTTCAATTAGTAGTATTAATATACTAAATCAAAATGTTACAACAAATATCACAATAATTGATAACAAATATTTAAATATTTAGTAAGTAAATTTCAAGTTTATTTTGTCTAATGCTATAATGCAATTTCAATTCATTGGTTCTTAAAATTTGTTATAATCGTTAAATTAATTATGTTTATTTTGTTGACATTATTATATTTATTTACATATTTTAGATTAATTTCAAGATAAACATTTAAAAAAATTATAGTAATATCTTTTTACAATTATTTTATAAAGATGAACAAAATAACCTATAACATATCTCAATTTTTTAAATTTTTATACAAACATTCCCTTTATTTTAAAAAAAAATGTATTTTCATTTTTTTTTTATTTTACAAATGTACTCACTTAAGTTTTAAAAACAATATACTTATACCCCTAATAAATAATACTATTATAATTTATGTTGTAAGACTCAAATTGAATTCACCGGTTAAAATGCTCTAGTGTCCGATTCATTTGAATAAAAAACGGGCCTTCAATTTAACTGACTTGTTGAAAATCGGTAAACCACTAAACAATATTTACAATTACCTAATTTTCTTTCCATTTTATTTTTTAGAACTTTAATATTTTTAAAAAGTTATTACATATTGCTAATATATAAACTTAAATATTATGGCGGAATATTTGATTTTTATGTATATTCTAAATGTTTAAATTTATAAAATATGCAATTTTTATTTTTTAATATTATTAGACTATGACATTATATTTATTTAATTATTTTTTCATTTAATTTAATTGTCAGCATCATTTTATTAATATTAGTTCAACCAATAAACTATGAACATTATTTTAATCAATTTAATAATAAAAATTGAAAATCAAATATTATAATAGTGAATAAAATTGAGAATATAAATATAGGTTGAGAAAATCTTATATGGTGTAATTGTAATTTACTCTTTATATTATCTTAACATGAATAATCACATGATACATGCTTATACTACCTGGACCCGACCCAAAAAAAAGCCCATGATCACTTTTAACTCGCTTTTTTAGGCAACAAAAAAAAAAACATACGAAAACATATAAGATTATTACAAAAATGTTTGATAGCAGTTTAAATATTTAACATGATTATATATTTAAAATTTGTACTCTACACCATTAATTGATCTAAAACAATTTTCGGTTAATTGAACAGTCTATAGATCAAAATTAACAAAATAAAAAAACTTTAAATACTGTGATAAAAAAGAGATAAAAAAATATTGTGATTCAATTTCACATGGTTGTTTTGCAAAGTTCATATGAGAATATTATATTCATATACCTTTTCTTCTTTTCCTCCAATTCAATATTAGAAAAATCAATTATTTAAACAAAAGCATAAATAAATTAACAATAATTTCTAACTTCTAAGAATACACTATTCCTAAAGAAGAAAACCCATGATTCTCATCCTCACAATTTCCAACACAGGAATATAGAACACAATGATGTGAAGAAATTTATTTTCACTTCCATTGGGCAACAAGGAAACAAGGTCAAACAAGGAATAAATTTGGGAAGAAGCACTCAGAATTTTCAATGTATCAAGCAAAGGTAATACGGTCAAATAATCAATCTAAAGCACATATTCCTTAGTCCATGCACTTGCATATGTTCCCTATGAAGGAAAAAAAATGATACAATAGAAATTATATATGGGATTAAACTATCACTTCTAACTCAAAAAACTTAACAATAAATTTATAAAATTTAATTTTTATACATTAATTTGATTCATTAATATCACTTGAAAGGAATTTGTTCACCTTTGAATTCATATTGATATAAGACAAGAGGTTTTGGAATTTGGCCTCATATATTCTCATTCTCTGTATTAACATCACATTAGCACCAAGAAGGGGTAACTTGCATGCAAAAAACTTTGAATGAAGAAGAATAGGTGAATAGGTGAATAGGTGCATGAGGAGTGACAATCATTGACTTTGAAGGTCACAACAGTTACCATAGTGGGGTCATGGAATTTTAAAAGCACTCCATAGCCACAATGGTCAAACTTTGGCATGAAGCCACCATCATATATGCACAAAGTTGACATGCCAATGCTAAGTAAAATCAACCAACTTTGCATTGGTCTAACACATGTGAAAGAGAAACACATTCAATTTCCATGGAAAAAATGGAACCACTCACCACCTATTTCATTATTATATTGCCCTTCACATTTTTAACTTTGGTTTTTTCTTGTTTGAGTTGTAATTATTAGCAATGTATGGTAAATAAACATTCCTTTGTAATTTGAGTTGTAACATTTTATGATATTTTATTTCTAGTAGTGTTTTCGCATCTCACTCCAACATCTTTATGTTTTTATTATTTTTTATTTTTAAAGTATTTACTATTTTTGTAAAGTAAGATGTAAATCAATAAATAAGAAAATTATGGAAAATAAATAGTCAAATAACACCAAAGTTCTTGAAATTAGGCAATGTTCATTCGGCTGACTATTTTTTCCCTACCTCGTGGTTTCTTCATTTCCATGGGTTTTGGAAAAGTAAAAAAATAAAATAAAATCGTGTTTTAAAATTTTAAATTGTAGGATTTAGAGACAGGTTTTAGATTGTATAATTCAGAAAATAATTGGAATATATAATTAAAAAATTTGTCTCAAATTACATAATTTGGAAAACATCTTCGATTCCAAAAATATATTTTAAATTTTTATATTACGCCATCTAGAAACGTATTTCATATTATACAATACACCATTTTTAGATTATGGAATTTAGAAAAATATCTTATATTATATGGTCCAAAATATATATTCCGATTGTGTAATATTTAAAATTTATTTTCGGATTATGTAATAAAAAAATATTCTGATATATAAATAATTTAGATTTTTTTTTTCACACGTATGGAGTTGTTGAAGGAAGAACTAATGGGATAGTAAAAGAAATTGCCCGTTGGGCTAAGTAAGTGAGTCCAATAGTCTTATGAAAATTTTCCAAAGCCCATATATATATATATATAACAATTTTAACACATTTTTTTAAGAAAACAATAGCTTCTTTGATCTTTCAATTCCAAGCTTTGTTCGATTTTCTCACAAAGTCGAGAATTACGATGACATGAGATTATATAAACATTTGATTTGTGTTTTTAATAGAAGTATGTAGTTGAAAAAAAGATTTACTAAATTAAAAGTATCGATTGAAGTTGAAATATGAAAATATAAACAAACATTGAAATACGATTTCAAGCCAAATTTTAACTGCTACGAAGGACAAACAACGCACTTCCATGACCTGCCACTTCTGCGGAGAATGTATCATTCGTTCTTATATGTGTTCCACTCCACGTTTCGGTTCCCTCATAAACGCTCAACGTTCTTCTACCTGGTTGCACAATACTAAGGTCTACAACGTTTGCAGATATTGTTGTTTTCTCATCATTTAGATTGAAAAAAGCAACATAGATCTCCCCTAAACAAAACAACAAGTAACGTTAAGTAGTTGGACAAAACTTAGAGTAGTTTCTTAATTTAGTTAACGTTAAGTCTTTCTTACACTAACATTTAATGTAAGACTTTTCTTTATGTTATTTTACTACATAATTTGGTATTGGAGAAACATTGGACTAGAAAAGTGTAATATAGATGAAATGATGATGATGGTTAGACAAACCATTTCTTCCGGTTGCAATCCAAGATCTAATCCCATCGGTCTTGGCAGAATCTACTGTTGCGATATGAGGAAACTGCATAAAAAAAAAGCAGAAACAGTGCCAGTGTAAGTTTTTATAAACATTGATTACAAAGGAAAAAAAGCAAGAAAATTTCCACGTGCCTCCTGATTGTTTGAGCTAAAAGAGTTTATCTCCAGAAGGGTAGGATTTGTTATAAGATCAAAGGTCTGTGGATCAATATTCCGTAGATCCCCTCCGTACATAATTGGAGACTTTGCCATACACCACAAAGTCATCTGTGAGACGAGAATAACACCACTTAGAATTTATTACAGTAATTCGATTAGGCTGTGTGTTTTTGCATATGTACCTGAGTTCTTTGCTCATCTTGAGTAAGATTAGTAGACCTATGTGGACCTTCATGAGCATCTATAGAAAAACAAAACAGAAAAAAATAAAAGTTTTTTATACTTTATATTCTTAAACATCTAGCATAAAAAACTCACTGAATGTAAATTAGAAAATTATTATGCATTGGATGTAAATTGGGAACTGCTTAGAATTCCATGACTAGCTTGATCCTAATGAAGTAAGGAAAAAGTAGAAATGCAAGGGCATTTAGGCTAACCTGCATCAGTTAGCCATCCAAATGGTAGCATGTCCAAATCAGGCCAAGATTTTCCCTTGAGACCTTGTGCTCCTGTTAAATTTGATGCGGCAAAGTCTCTGAAAGGTAAATCAAATGAGTGAAAAATGTAGATGATTGTGACGGTAGAGTAGCAGAAGAAAGGTGGAAGAGAAATTGACATATTTTGAAGTCAAACGTTGGATGACGCATTTAATCAAATACCTTGATACATTAAAATGAGATAATATTGCTGGCCATGCATCCCAGTCATCTTTTGTTACACGGTACATGTTAACCAGACTACTAACCATCTGAGCCATTTCTGGTGTTGCACTTACTCCAGGAGACAGGGAAAATACAATGGAATTGTTAAGGCCATTTAGAATCTGCATACAATGTAACTCAATGAAATGAGGACAATGCTTTTTATTTCTTGGCTTTTAAAATTTTGCAGTAAAATTTTGCAGTATACCTCTGATACAGATGTTATCTCACCCAAATCCAGGTCCTCGCCAAATACACAATCTAGTTTCACTGTAACAGATCAAAGCAGAAAATTCATATAAATGTGTCAAAATTGAAAGTACAATGCACGATCTACTGTGAGAAATGAAAGTGTTGCATAATTTGTGATAGTTCAAACATGATAAGAATAATGCATTTTAGTGGATTGTATACCAAAATCAACTCCCCATGAAGCATATAACTCATAAATTGATCTTAGAAAGGCTTTTCCAGCTCCTGTTGTTACATTTATAGCCATGAAACTGTTATTCAACCATCTACAAGCCCTTGATGGGATTCCAATGTCTTTTGCGTTCCACACTCGACCAGATTCCGTGTAGGGTTGTCCCTGGTAAGGTTCAAGAACAGAAAAATAAGTTCAAATAAAATTGACGGGTATATATAGTACACCAATATTTTCTTTTTAAATTATATTGTCATTTTTATGAATTTATATATTTTTTATAATGTTTACATATAGATACGTGTTAAACTGAATCGTAAAATTGAAATAAGTGTTTATTTTTCTATTTAATATATATATATATATATATATATATATATATATATATATATATATATATATATATATATATAATATATATATTATGTAAGTTATACGGTCGGTCTGTGCTGCTTTGTATTAATCCGTATAGATTATAATTATGCAGAATGGACCGACAAACTTAAAAACTCAACTCATCCACACTTTTTCTTGCGGACTATGGGTTATGGAAACGGGTTAACAAATTCAAAACTTTAACTCTTTTAAGAAAAAGCTAGGAAACTAGTTCACACAACCTATCATCCTTGATCACTAGAGTTAGAGGTGTAGATAAATTTAGCTTATAAAGAGAAAACTATTAATACAAGATGAGAATATATGAATTTGGAATCAAAATTAACATTTTCTTTTATAAGAGTCTTATAGAATTTATAAAAGTTCAAATTTAAATTTATCATGCTAACATCTTACCGTTAATTCATCATTATTCACCTTTTGATCTACTTTTTGTTACGGCATTAATATTCCTTTCTAGATTCAACGTCAAAATATTTAAAATTGTTTATTTACATTAACATTTTAAGTTTTCATGCACATTAATTACTTTACAAAAATTATTTATATTAAAATCTTTTTTATATAGAAAATCTTAAATAGCTTTTATGTCCTATATTTTTTTCTTTATTAAAATCCAAACCGCTTACATTTTTCCAAATCAGCTACAAAACTATTCGTGGAGTGGATGAAGTTGTTAATATTTTAATATTATATTAATAGAGAATAACGTTTAAAACTATTTATTAGTTAAATTGCGATTACTTTCTAACTTTAGTTATTACAATAATTTATCACACTAGAATCAATAAACTTTTATCCTGGTGTGGAATTAAGTTTATGTTTTAAATAAGATATAATTGAGTTGGAGTGTAGTAAAAGAATGAAAAAGTGATTGAAAAGCAATGAAATAGATACTAAAGAAAGAGAAAAGAAAAAAATTGCAGGAATGAGAAGCAATATACCGTAGTTGTATCTAGTATTGGCGTGTTGTTATTGAATGCTTGCGTACTGATTCCAGCCATAAGATGAATCCCAAACTTGAGACTCATATTATGAACTTTGTTTGCTACATCAGTGAACCCTCTTCCTCCTCCTGAAGAAGGCCATTTTTCAGGATCAGGGAGCATTCTTCCCCATTCATCAATCATGTCAAAACCAATAGAATTTCTGTCACCCTTCAGACTCCTATACCAGAGGAAATCCACAACAGCATACTGCATGGTTTCAGAGGAAATGTTATATATATACACACAGTTTTTTCATTACTAACATATTCAGAATAGTGCAATACAACACCTCGTATCCATGAGAAAGTAACTTTTCAGAAAGTATATTAGCATTCTGTAAGTATTCTTCTTCAGAAATGATCCAGCTAAATGCATCGTAGGAGTTCCAACCTCTTGGAGGGACGATAGCGTTTTCAGATGACACACTGAAACCAACAATAAGTCATCAGATTATGCAAAGACTCAGAAAGAACATCATGCTACATTGTTAGTGTTTATGTTTTTGTATTGTAATTCACTATAACAAAACAGACTTGTCGGATCTTTCGTTAGAAAACGAGTATTCGTTTGAGTTAGTCATGGAGACTAACCTTCGGCTTTAATATTATTGATAGGTATTTCAAAAGAATTCTAAGAGACTTGATAAAAATGAGACATTGACTAAAGAAATGTAAGAGAATGAACTTCTTCTGACTCAAAGCTAAAGTGGGGTGCACAAGATCATAAAAAACTCTCCTTTTTTATCCATTTGCAATGAATTAAAATTGAAACCAACAAGGAAGAGAATATAATGCTGAAATACCTTTGAATTGCACATAGACATAGCAGGAAGCAAAGAGAGAGAGATGAAATGCATTTCATGGTTGCAGCCAAGTCTGATCTAACCATGAAGCGTTAACCACCAGGGGATTCTAGTATTTATAAACTTTGATTTACGCTTTCATGCAAACCAATAAAAAAAAATTATATAAAAAAAGGTTTTTCTTTTTACAGAGTTCACACTTACACTTCACAGCTATACTTTATACTTTAAAGGTATTTTTCTCTTTAAGAAAATTTAATTTTTACATTTATAAAATAATAAATATAAAATATGTATTGTGCAGTAAATATACCAAGTGGTAGGGTACAACAAAACCTATTCAACTTTACTTACTTCCAATTAAAAAATATTATAATATTTTTTAGTTGGTGCAAATATTCATATATTAGTTTAATTACGTCATGATATTTCTTAATACTGTATATTTACATGATCTTTAGTATATCAAGTAAGTTATGACATTATCTTTGTTAATATACGATAAGTTGTCACATTTGTTAATACTATTTGATTCATATATATTAAGAATATATGTGACCAAATATCAATAGTTTGATTGTGTTATGATATTACTCATATATTTATATAATTTTTAGTATAAGTGTATAACATTATCTTTATTAATATACGATAAATTGTCATATTTATTGATATTATTTTATTTATTTATTTATTTATATTTTATTGATATTATACATTCTTACAATCAACCTCGTAGTAGTTTCCATAACACATGATAGGAAATACACTCTTTTATTCAAAAGATTCAAACTTTTTTTTGATTTGAGCATTAGATAATCTTTTATAAATTAATATTTTCCTGTATTCCAACCCTAAGGAACATATATATCAAGATTTTTCAATTTACTCGTATCCACGCTCCAATTCCAATAAGAACATGTATAAAAAATTATTTGTCAAAATAATACTATCCAAGTTTAATTATATTCTTTATTTTGATTCAGAAAAATGATTTTTGTGTTAGCCACTTCCGTGACCCAAATACACCTCTCCATTTAGAAAAAGAGACATAAAGTGTATCTCAATTGAAGGGCATTGAATACTAAATGGTTAATTTAATTTCTATTTTACATTAATATCTCAGGCTGAAGAGAATTCAAATAAATTTTTAATAGGGTTTGATTAAAATAACTAAAATTAATCTTTTTATTTATGTTAAACATACGTTATAGAAGTCTATCTTGATTGAAGAGTATTAAAAGACTAAATGATTAATTTAATTTCGGAAATTTTACGTTATCTCAAACTGAAGAGAAGTCAATAATTTTTTTCAATAGGATTTGGTTTAAATAACTAACGTTCATTTTTTAATTTATGTTAAACATATGTTATATTATTACTTAAATAATGTTAGAAGTTTCAATTGACTTACTACTACAAAAAACTTTATATTTTCTGTTCATTTTGTATTGAATCTTTTTTTAGGAAATATTTACAAATTTTATGGTGAAATTTTTTTTTTAAGAAATTACTACCAATTTTCTTGTAAAACACTTTTCGTAACAAATTTTGTAGGAAATACTTGTAAATTTTATAATTTTGTAAGAAATGATTACTCACAAAAGAATTACCTGCCAGTTAAAATTCCTAGAGAAAAATGACAGAAAAAATATTTTCTTGCAAATTTTTTTAACCAATTTGTAAAAAAATCTCATATAATATGAGAATTTCTAGTAGTGACTATTAGGCCAATTTAGAGTAGATGTGGATGAAAATTTCATTTTATAAATCAGTTTTGTATGGTTGAGTTAAACTTAAAATCTACTCCTTATCCTAGTATCAGAACGAGCTATGTCTTTGAATCTATCATAGCCATATTTATTATTTGTTCGGTTTATTGTTCTACTCGCTATCAGTTTACTTATTAATGTCTACTCACATGCATAAGTGAGGAAGGTGTGTTAGAAGTCCAACATCAACATCAACTATAGATAAGGTCAATTTAAAGTATATATATATATATATATATATATATATATATATATATATATATATATATATAAATGTAAACTTCATCTTAGAAACTGATTATATAAGTGTAAATTTCATCTTACAAATTATTATTTCTTAACAAATATCCATATCTGGACTATGAAATGAAAAACATAAATGAAAATTATGAATTGATTTGAATTTTTTTTGTTAGTTACAAGGGTAGGATTATAAAAGAAAATCAATTTGAGAGCCTTAGTGAACCATTTATTCTATTATTTGATAGATAAATGATAAAAAATTAACTATTTTTTATATGTTTTTTTATTTAATATTGTGAATATGTATGATTTACTATTAGAATGAGGAATGGAACACCTACATTTGTCTTTAATATAGTTGTAAAGATTAAATTATTTAAATAACTAATTATAATTAAGATGTAGTGATTTTTTAAATAATTAAATTTATCTGGATCTAGACAAAAAATAACATTTTTTTACCTAAAAAGATATACTTATACTGCTCAAACAACAAAAATCTATTAAAAATAATATAATTAAAATTACAATTAATTTTTTTATTCTAAAACCAGAAAAAATATGTAAATATATTATTTCCCAATATGTATTTTCTTAATGTTCGTAATCCGAGTTAAGGTAATGAAAAACGTTTTCTAACTCATTATTTTCTTATTTTGTCGTGAATGTCTGATAAGATCTGGGACACCGATTTAAAAATTTACTAATCAAAACTTTATCAAAATATCACTAAGTGACACCATATTTCATATCTCCTTGATACATAAAACTTGTCTTGCACAGTATCATTTAAGGCAATGAAGGAAGTTTTGACAAATTTAAATGAATGTTCACTTTCCATATTTAAATTTAATTATTAATTTAAATTTAATGAATAAATAAATTATTGAATTAATATTATGTACATATAATTTTAATAATTAATTTCTATTTAATATTAACCGACAGCATTCTATTTATTATATAATTATATTTGAAGTAAATACTAAAATATAAATATACTATTAACTTATGCTTTTATTATATTAATAAAAACTCGCGTGTCTAATTTTTTTGTAGTAAAAATTTATTAAACTATAAAATATATTTTATTAAAAGTAAATAATTTGTATAATTTTTTATTATAAATATTATTTAGATTTAAAAATGTAGTTATTAAAATAATAAAATGGTAAAATAATAATTTAAATTTATAAAATAATTAAATTTATATTAATGATAATTTAAAGAATAAAAATGGAAATGTAATTATTTTAGTTTAATATAATGCTTACTTAAAGGTAAGTTAGAAAAAAGTAGTGTGCAAGAAAAACAATAATCTTTTATATATATATATGGAGAGAGAGAGTGTAAATAATTTTTACTTTGTAGGAATTTTTTAATTTAAAAAATAATTAGGTTTAAAAAATTTTAAATAAAAAATCAGTTAAATTTAAAAAATCTCAAAGTAAAATTTAGAAAATAATTAATTTAACTTAACAAATTTAAGTGATGAAATTGAAAATAAAAATATGACCAATAAAAACACATTAATAATACAATAGATAGAACGAATTGTTTGAATTTATTAGTGGCAATAAAAGAATTATATACATAACTGTATTTATATTTACTATATTAGGCTTAATTAAATTTGTATGATTTATTTTATAATTTATTAAATACACAATAAATTTATATTTTTTAATTAAATCTGTGTTGTTTAATTGTACCGTTAACAGGAGAAATTGACTCTTAAGTAATTTTATGTGATTGTTATTTTGTTATCTCATTTTTCATGATACGTAATTATATATTTATTTTAAAATTTTATAACTATATAATTTTAAATTTTAAAATTTTATAATATTATTGAGTTGTCGTTCCCACATTAATATTTAAGGTTTCACAATCAAAATAAAATTAATATATAAAAATCTTATATTGTTAGTTAATTTCACAATTCACATGTACATTCATTCAATTCACTTAATTATTTGTATATAGTTCTTTTATTGCTATTAATAAAGTTAAACAACTCGTTCTATTCTCATTTATTAGTTATAAAGTCAAGTTTAAAAATATAAAATTAGATCATAAAGCATGATATTTAACATAAGATGAGCTCTGAAAAATCATAAATTGATTTCTTAATAACTATAAGATTACTAAGATTACAGAAGAACTAAGATAGACAAAAAGTGATTTGAACCACAAAATGAAGACTTCAACTGAACAAGAACTTGTAAAATAATTAATTATAAAAAATATTACATTTTGAAAGGTTAAAATTGTAGTTAAAAACCACAAAAAAATAAATTTATGACGATTAAAATAACTATCAATTATATGTTAAAAAGCGTTTGTGACAATTAAAATTTAAATGATGGTATTATTGCTAGAAAACAAAAAATAATTACTAGTAGTTAAAAGTCGCTACAAAAAATTACTCTCGTTATATAATATTTTATCATATTTTAACAATTTAAAAATATAACAAAAATATATGATGTTTTATTATCATTTAAAATCTTTAAAGATTTTAAATTGTAAAATATTTTTTAATATATATATATATATATATATATATATATATATATATATATATAATTTTTAAAATTCAAAAAAAAACATTTATTAATTATTTTTTATTAATTTTATAACCAATATTTTTGTTATCTATTTTATTTAAAATTATTTTAGAAGATATTAATAATTTTATCATATTCAAAATAGTAATAGTCTAATTGTATCATACTAGAACATTATTGTTTAATAAATCTAAATTTAATTAATTTTTTTTTAATATTTGAGTATGAATTTATAATTCTTTTAATATATACATTACTTTCTCGATTAAATCTTTAACAAATAATATTTTTTAAATTAAAATAATTATCATACTAATTTTATTGTTATTCTTTTAAATTTATTTATTTTTAAATTAAAACAATTATTAATAACAAAAAACAATTATTCAGAAAATAAAAAAAATATTTTAAGAAAAATTATATTTAATTATATTATTTTTATTATAAATACGTATAATTTTATTTATTAAATTATATTATTATATTTAAAAACAGTAATCACACTTATTTTGCAATGTACATATTTCAATATTTCAATATACTATAAATAAACTTAAAGATAATTAATTTTATATGGAATTAATAATAATTAGTAAATTAACTATTAATAATAAATTATGAATCAAATTTTATCAATTAATATATGATATAATAAAATGGTAATTATTATTTTTTAAATATAATTAAATATAATTAATTAAAGAAATAATTAATCATGCAAATTTTAATTTGAATAACTCTTAAAATTTATAGTAATAAAAATATACCTAATGTTAATAAAATATAATTAATTGTTAAAATTTGAATTAATATGATTTAATAAGAAAAAAATGAATAATATATTATTTATGTGTAACTACTATCATTACCTCTCTGATTAAGGTCAATATAACTATTGACATTAATAATTAATAATCGATACATAGTATATAATATATAATAGATAATATATATGAATAATTTCTGTAAAAATCTACAATGTAAATAGATTTGAATTTAAAAACTCAATAAAATTTAATAATTGAATAACTAATATAATTTTTTGTGTCATATTTTATCAATTAATATATGAAATATTAAAATTAAGTATTAAAGTATTGTAAGTACTATAATTATTTTTTCAATCACCTCAATTGTTAAAAAGTTAATTAATATAAGTTAAAATAGTTAAAGAAATTATTTGTACTGCATATTAAATTGTATAATTACTATAATTAGTAATATTAAAAATATATACGTAATATATAATATATAATAGATATAGAAAATATATCGTTTGTGTTATAATGTATAATTTTCACAATATTAACAATTAATAATTTCATATTGATATATTTAATAATATTTAGTAATTCAACAATTAATATTAAATGGTTAATCAAATTTTATCAATTAATATAGTTAATGTTAATTAATTACTAGAAATATTTTTTCATTACATATAAATAATAATTCTTCAATTCGTAAATATAATTTGTAATTAAAAAAATATAAGTAAATTTAATTAGCTAAAGAAACAGTTAATCATACAAATTACTTTCTATAACTGCTAATAGAACTACTAACATTAATAGTAATCGAAATATACCCAATGTTAATTAATTATTACAACAATTTTTTTTCGCTAAATAGAAATAATAAATTTTCAATTCGTTGATATAAATTAAATCAAGCATTATATTTTAAATGAATGTAAAAATATCGTTAATTGTTAAAATTTGAATTAAAATGATTTAATAAAGAAAAAATAAATATGAATAATATATTATTTATGTATAACTACTATCAATTATCATTCTAATTAAGGGCAATACAACATTTGATGTTTAAAATTTAATTAGATGATGAAGTAATCATACAATTTTAATTGTATAACTACTAAAATTAATAATTACTTAATAATAAATACAAAATATAATACATACTATATAATATATAATATATAATATATAATATATAATATAAATATTATATTGTTTGTGTAAATATGTATAATTTCCGTAAAAATCTATAACATATTTAGATTCAAATTTAAAAATTCAATAAGAATTAATAATTGAATAATTAATATTTATTGTTGTCTCCAATTTTTGTCAATCAACATCAGAAATATTAAAATTAACTATTAAAATATTGTAAGTACTATAATTATCTTTTCAATCAACATAAATAATGTTTAATTGTTAAAAAGTTAATTAATATAAGTTGAAATAATTAAATAAATTATTTATCTTAGAAATTAAATTATATAAATATTAATATTAATAATATTAAAAATATATACGTAATACATAATATACAATATATAATAGATATATCATTGTTTGTGTTGAAATGTAAATTTTCCGTAAATATGAATGATATTAATAATTAACAATTTCATATTGATGTATTAAGTAATAATTAATAATTTAACTATTAATATTAAATAGTGAATAAATTTTATCAATTAATATTAATATATGATATATTAAAAAAGGTAATTCTTGTTTGGCTTTTGAAAAATATAATTAAATTTAATTAATTAAAAAAAATTAATTATACAAATTAATTTGTATAACTGCTAACATTTGTAACGTCCCAAATAAAAAGTTAAAGTCCATTAATTAAAACGCCACATACATAATATCCAGAGGGTACAAAGATTTGGAATACGAAGTACTCCGTACTCCGATATATCCATAAAACATAAAAGAGGCCCCACACAGCCTAAAACAAAAAAGCACTAGAGAACTAATAGTACGAGTCTTGTACAGATAAGGAAACATAGCAAAATACAATCTTCAGCGGTGGGTGCTGAGTTTCCACCTCCACTTTCATCTTTTCCATGACCCTGGCCTTCTCCACCAAGGCTGCAAAGTCCTTAATGGATAGCGGGGCCATCATCAAACGCAGATCTCCACGGAGGTCGTTCTCGAACTTCCTGCATCGCCACTCTTCATCCAGCGGCATGGTGTAGAAACGATTGAGATGCTTGAACTTTTCCGCATACTCAGTCACAGATCTGTTCCCCTAAGTTAGCTGTAGAAACTCCATCCCTTTAGCGTATTTAACGCTGTTAGGGAAGTACTCAAAAAGGAACTTCCTCCTAAAGACGTCCCAAGTGACTGGTTCCTGCCTCTCTTCCATGATGGACTTCATGGTGATCCACCAATGCTTAGCCTCACCCGTGAGCATGTACACCGCGAATGCCAATCTACTCTCCTCTGGACACATCTTGGCATCAAATATCCTCTCCAGATCTTTCAGCCACTGGTCTGCTACGTCCGGACTGGTCTTGCCTCCGAACTTCACCAGGTGGTGTTTCAGAAAGTCCTCCAGACTCCACTCCCTGACTGTAGGTCGTGGCTCCGGGCCAAAAGCAGGGGCAACTACCCTGTTCTCCTCCAGTTGGCGGAGGGCCTCCATATGCTGCCTGTGAGCATTTTCAGCAGCCGCCCTAGCAACCTCCATTTGCTACATCACCAGCTGTTGCTGTTCAAGTGCTGTCGCCTGTCGCTGCATTGATGCTTTATGCTGTTGCATCATTGTCGTACTTTGCTGCGTCATAGCAGCTACCATTGCTTCAATTGCTCTGGCAATATCTGGCACATTGCCCTGGGAAGACTGCGGAGTCCTACGAGATGGTGTCATAGTTCACTGGCACATAGGAAAGTCACTTGGTTAGGCTCGATAAGACAAGGATTAGCTAAGAATATTCAGAAAACACAGAGAAAACTAAGCGGACACCCAAGTCCATAGACCTAAGGAACGACCGCTCTGATACCATAAATGTAACGTCCCAAATAAAAAGCTAAAGCCCATTAATTAAAACGCCACATACATAATATCCAGAGGGTACGAAGATTTGGAATACAAAGTACTCCGTACCCCGATATATCCATAAAACATAAAAGAGGCCCCACACAGTCTAAAACAAAAAAGCACTAGAGAACTAATACTACGAGTCTTGTACAGATAAGAAAACATAGCAAAATACAATCTTCAACGGTGGGCCCCATAATGGGCCCAATGCCCGTCCAGTCCATCAAGCGGTACGATCCCTCTCACCATTACCACTGCCAGATGTTCTCCTATTTGCTCACATAAATAGGATTGATGATCAACGCAATAAGAGAAGAGCCACATACAAGACAATCCAAACAAGCAAACATGGTAAGCTAGTGCAACAAAACCTTATATCATAATTGTCAACAAGCAAATCTCAGAGTCAAACATGGATAACAGACATTCACACGTAGATTACCAACATCATTTAAAATCCCAAAGACCTGACTATCCAGATACGCATAATGAGGCCCCACCACGTGGCAGTGAAATTATGTCCTAGCAATGAGGCGTCACCGCGAGGCCTTCGCGGAATTATACCCTTACAAGAGGCACCACCACCTGGCCTTCGTGGAATTACGCCCTGGCCTTGAGGCACCACCATGACACGTGCGTGGAATTACATCCTTATATTGAGGCACCACCAGGGACTCCTCTTACGAGGGCCCATGGGATTACGTCCATTCGATGAGGCGCCACCAAGATTCTCTCACTACGAGAGTCATGGAATTACGCCCTACCCACACTTTATACATGCTCCATCCACCAAAACAAGAATTTCCCTTAGTAGTAATATCATGTATAAACAACAAATCATACAACTCATGCTTCCCGATTCATACCCAACAAATTAACAGACCATTTCCATTTCAAACTCATACATTATCATGGCATCATCACGCAACCCCTCAAGTACAATAATTAGATCAGACAAGCAAGCCACCCAACAGTAAACCATTCAACAAGGCACCCAAACCTGTCCACGATCTCGCTCAAGCTAAAGATCTCGCCCAGGCGAGAAGGACCCTTTCGCTCAGGCGAAACCAGTGGGTTCTGCGATGTCTCGCCCAGGTGAGCCCCATCTCGCCTAAGCGAGACTACACCTCGCTCAAAAGGAAACCAGGTCGCCTGGGCGACTGCTCGCACAGAAATGCTTGGGCGAGCCTCTGTTAGTCTCGCCTAGGCGAAGCATGCTCGCTTGGGCGAGAAAACCAGTGCCCGCCATTGCTCAAACACACAACAGACATGCAAACACCAAATCCAAAGACCACAACGACCTTTTCATCATATCACAGTAGTACACAGTGCACCGAATCACACAATAATATTCAAGCAAGTTAAAAACGACTAGACACACAGACTCTAGCTTCCCTTACCTAGAAATAGCTAGATGAAGGGTTCGACTCCAACAACGGGGATGCGACAGCTCCCAGGACAAACAAACAAACTAGAATAGAGTAGCGGAGTGAGCTTTTAGAGTGGTCCACCACGAAACTCCGACTAGAAACCTTAGCATACGAATGGAAAAGGAATGAGGAAGTGTAGGATACTTACACGAATCAAGGAGACGAGGCTGGGCTCACAGGATCGGGATCGGGGTTAAACCCTAGCAGAGCTTTTGGTTGCGAAAAGGGGGTTTGGACGGCTGCGTAAAATCTGAAGAGTGAGAGGAAGAAAGTGTGAGGGCAGACTTAGGGTCTCCTTTTCCCTTATTGGGCTGGCCCTTAGGCCCAACCTTTAAATAAAAGGTAAGAAATAAAGTGGATCTTACAACATTAATGATAATGCAAGTATATCTAATAATAATAATAATAATAATAATAATAATAATAATAATAATAATAATAATAATAATAATAAATATATAATATATAATATGTGATATGGATAACATTCTTTCTATTTAAATATATAATTATATAATTTTCGCAAGTACTCTTATGGAACGATTATGAAAAATAATGTTATATTTTCTTAAGAAAAAATATTTAATAATCTTTTAGATATATGTAATAAGAAGAAATTAACATATGAAGTTACCATTAACATTAAAAGTATAATGGTGAAAAGATAATATGAGATGAAACATTCAAATTAAAATGACTTACGTTAATAACATAAGCGTTCATAAATGACTTCAAACCAAGAACAAAATACATGCACTAGGAAGTAAGATAAATATAAAAACTTCTTAAATATTCTCAAACTTTATGACCTTCCTAAAATAATTATAAGTTAAAATCAATTACTTCTCAATCTTCAATCATAATAGTCTTTATTAAGACTTCTTTTTCTAATATCTTGTCAACGGGATGTTAAAAGTATTTGTATCATCTCTCGTCAAAGAAGTGAAAGCAACATCAAAACTCAAATCAACATTTAGACATTGAACTTCATCGTCATTTGGTTCATATGTAAACGTAGCGAGTAAATCCGGTACAAAATCAGAAAAATTTAGAAATATAAAATGAGATAGGTTAGGAAGAAAATTTTACAAACTGATAAATTATTTATAAATCTATGCAACATGTGATGTCAAAACACATGCAATTAAGAATAAAAAAGTTTAGGACAGTGATATGTGTAAATAAATAATTACAAAGCATTATTAAGGACTTCAAGAGTAGATTTCTAAACTCTTGCACTATGATTTCATTTAACAAATTTGTTTACCGAAATGATTGCTAAAATATATAGGTAGCATTAGGCTTGCACTCAATTTTGAATGACAAAGTCTTATCCATGAGTTTATCAAACTCTTTTGGAAGTTTGACAGAATTTATATTTTGTATACAAAAAATCAAAATGTATTACTTGAGATGGATTTGAGAATGTGAAATATAAATCAAAGACATAAGTGTAAAAACTTATTAAAGGATATATGTTATCATTCACTTTAAAATCCTCAAAACATGATTTCTTGAGTAATATAGAGGCATTTCTTTCAAGTAGCACAAAAGTCATTGAATTTGTTTTAGGCTTTTTTGTATTTCTGGGTCTCTTTGACCATCAATTTGTAAAATAGGGTCCGTTAAAAATTTATTTGTGAAACAAGGTCAAGTTGTCATTGGGAAGGACGACATTAAAGGTGAAATCGTCCTCCCCCCAGTCAGTTTCAATTTTTTTTTTAAAAAAGCGATGTCGTCAGGGTGGAAGCCGATTTCTTTGTATCTGAGATTGAAGTCGTTAGGGTGAAGGCCGGTTTCACTTTTGTTTTCTTTTTAGCGTAATTTTTCAAATTTTTGGTTCTCTACTCGCCGGTGCTGGATGAATGGTAAAGGGACAATACATGGACCAAACAGAACCGATCAAAATCCCGAGCTGCAAACCGATTCGACCGGAGGATGTGTTCGATCCCATGTTGGATCGGAACGACAAACAGTATACGGAGTATCTAAAAATAGCAAACAGGGTACTGCAAAGCGACAACGTTTTGGTGAACACGTGGGAGGAGCTTCAACGTGAAGAGCTTGAAGCGCTGAGGGAGGGAGGTTCGTTAAGAGAAGCCCTAAATATGAAGATTCCCACGTACGCTGTGGGACCTCTCGTGAGAGAGCCCTTGTTAGAAACCAAATCTTCAACTGAGTCGCTGGTGACGTGGCTCGACCAACAATCGAGTAAATCGGTGGTTTACGTGTCGTTTGGTAGCGGAGGAATGGTGTCGTCTGAGCAAATGAAGGAGCTGGATTTTTTTTAGCGTAAATTTTCAAACTTTTCAGTGAAACCGACCTTCACCATGACGACTTCAATCTCAGATATAAAGAAACTAGCCTCCACCTTAACGACATCGCTTTTTCAAAAAAAAAAAGTGAAACCGGTTGAGGAGAGGACGACTTCACCTTTAATGTCGTCCTCCTCCATGACGACTTGATCCTGTTCTGCAAAAAAAAATTCAAGGGACCCTTTTTTACAAATTCGAGTTACAATGGACCCCCAATTACAAAAAAGCCATTTGTTTTATATGTGACTCTAGCCTTTGTTTTATATATACAAGTAATAGAATGAAAACGTGTTATAAAAATGAAAATGAAAATAAAATTATATATATTTCGTAATGAAAATATTTCCATATACCATAAATAAATTTGAAGGCGACAACACACAACAAGAAATTTGATGATTTGCGAGGGAAAATTTTGCTCACTAATTAGCAAAGGATTAACGACAAATTAATACGGCAACAAAGTCGTAGCTAATTAGTGAGGGACTAGACACAACATAACATGGTAACTAAGTTGTAGCTAATTAGCTAGGGATTAAACACAACATAAATATAGTAGCTAAGTTGTAGCTAATTAGTTAGGGATTATACACAACATAAATATGGTAACTAAGTTGTAACTAATTAGTTAGGGATTAAACACAATATAAATATGATAGCTAAGTTGTAGCTAATTAGTTAGGAATTATACACAACATAATATGGTAGCTAAGTTGTAGCTAATTAGTTATGAATTAAACACAACTTAATATGGTAGCTAAGTTGTAGCTAATTGGTTAGAGATTAAACATAACATAATATGATAGCTAAGTTGAAGCTAATTAGTGAGTGATTAGACACAACATAATATGGTAGTTAAGTTGTAGGTAATTAGTTAGGGATTAGATACAATATAATATAATAATAAATAGAATTTCTAATTAAAAATAATAATATACAAACTATTCTATAAAAAAATAATTTATTAAAGAAATTTTTAAAAACTATCGATGTATATTTTATTATTATATAAATTAATCCTTATTTGTATTTTTTTTATTATATATA
>Ga0214544_1006850_pt1 | contig 20641 bp, 7 predicted proteins | sample CNSS3metaG_FD_160074 | JGI IMG/M metagenome (GOLD analysis project Ga0214544, IMG submission 160074) | Root nodule microbial communities from cowpea collected in UCLA plant growth center, Los Angeles, California, USA - CNSS3 | ecosystem: Host-associated > Plants > Roots > Nodule | place: USA...
TTTCTTATTATTTAATCATAAAATAATATTTTTTTCTATTTCTTTAGTGTTTGTTCGGTTGCATTGTGTGAGACTATTTTAAAAGTTTGTTTTTTTCTAAAAGATATATAAAGATTTTAAAAAAATAATAATTTTCTTTGTTTATTGTTTGATATCTATTTAGTTGCTCGGTTACTTAGTGACTTCGACATTCACCTTTAAATGAGTTTAAAAAAATATGAAAAATTATAAAAGATTAAAAAAATAATAATAAAAGATTAAAATAAATAATTTATTTTCAGTATCTCTCTGGCCGCTCTCATCATCTGACACCAATTTTAAAATAATTTAAAATAAGAACAAATTTAAATAAAAAGGTTTTCAAAATTATCAAAATATTCAAATCATTTTCCAAATAGGTTTTCAATAGTTTTTTCAACAAGAACTACGTAGTAGCGAGAATTAATTTTTGTCGAGCCCAAAAAACTAAAAAGTTATTTTTTTCTTTTATACATTTTTTTATTATCTTTAGGAAAATAAACATTTTGAACAACTATATCCTTTTACCTCTTACACCTTTCATTAAAGGTACATCTTGTTACGGGCGTTGTAGAGTGATAATATCTTATTTTTGGTAATACATTTCCCACGTAACTTCCGGACTCAAAATTCAGTTTCGTAGACCTTGCACTTATATTTATCTTATATTTATGATTTTCCATAAATTTTTCAGAATAAACTATAATGGCGATTTCAAACTCTATTTCTTTCAAATTTTATTTTTGGTTCGATGTGCCTTTGTGATTTCGATTACCACAATTATTTAAAGAGAAAAATATGTCTTTTGTCCTTAAAGTATTAAATAAAATTAAAAATACTTATGGGTTAAAACTTGTCTATCATTCAGTCTTATATTTTTTAAAATATTGATTTTAATCTTTATTTTTTTCAACTACAATTAAAATTTTATCTTATGTAACAAACGGTGCGTTATGTATTATTGTTATGAAAATATAAAGTAACATGTAACACTTCATTTGTCACGTAAGATAAATTTTAAAATACATCGTTATAAAATGAAAACTAAAACTAATATTTTTAAAAATACATAATCAAACAATATTCAAATTTCGATTGAAGACTATTTTCCATTTTAATTAATGAAGATAAAAACATATTTTTTCCTTATTTAAATACATTCATGTATCTGAAAAACCTAAAAGTTTTATTACAATTATTAGGCGCTTGGATACCACGTGATACAAATTTCCACTTGTGTGGCATAGAAATGACGTTTTTAAGATTTAAACAAAATAAATTGCATTTATTTTGTGTGATGTAAAAAAAATGTGATACTCATCTTCACTGTTTTCCTACACAACAAAAACATTGACAAATCCCGAATCATTTTCAGGTTTGGTTGGACCTACTGCGACAAGGCTATTTTGTTATTTTTCCAGATGAAATATAATTAAAAAGTTCAATGTCCTTCCATGAACAATAATCACTGTTCGAAGTACCTTTAGCACACTCTTTTAATTTTGATAAATTTATAGTTTTATATGTCGAATTATCATTTTCAGTATCAATATAATTAAATTTTCTAACATCCTTTGGATAAAAACATTAATAATAAATTTTTTAAAAAAATTGCAAACATACTTTTATACGTCGTTAGTGGAATAGTTCAATGATTCCGAAATGTTACTCTTTCAAGAAAATAATATTTTACTTTTATTTCAAGATACGAAATTTTACCATTAAAAAAGAGTATTTTCCGTATGTATAACTTTGTTAAATTTTTAATTTAAATAAGATAATTAAAATGTATTAAATTTTAATTCCTTGTTTTAATCGAGTATTAATTACTACAGAACAAAAAAAATATTACTTACCTTGTGTGTATTCTAATAAAGAATAGTTACTCCAAAATTTATCGAATAAACTTTAGTTGGTATCTAATGAAAACAATTATGGATTGAGGAAAACTCTCACAAACATCAATTAAAAAAATTAAAATGTATCTAAAAATAAATAATCGTAACAATATTAATTATAAAGTAATTCATATTAATATCAACTAAAAAAACTTAATTAATATCAACTAAAATGTCATTGTTAATATAGACTAAAAATAGATATGTCATCATTGTTTAAAAAAATATGACCAAAATAAATCATCCATCAATATAGACTAAAAAATATATATAATTTTTTTTAACTAAAATCAATATTCAATTGATGTAAAATAATTTTCACTCTTCCAGTTTCTCAATATCTTGACATGATAAGAAAAGTACGGGTATGGTTAAAAATAATGCAAGGAGAGAAATCTTTTTAAAATTGAATATTTAAAAATAAATAATAAATAAATCCCTAACTTCTATTTATATACTTTAACTTTCTATTTTTTATTTAAAAAAAATTATTAAAATTACAATAATTATATTCAATATTATGATTTAACGTATTTAGTTGACTTGAGCGGCAAAATTTATTTTCTAACCACAAAACAAAAAGAGGATGATATCCGATAACATATCGATTGATGGAAGGTTAAGGATTGAAGCACGAAGGGATAACAACATGTAATAATTGTTTTTACAAATAAGAACAATTTTAAAATATTTTGATGGAAAATGTATGCTATTTTCATAAATTTTATAATTTTTTAAATAATCTATTGAAATAATATATATTTTTTAAGAATAACATTTTAAAATATGAAATGAAGATGATTAATTAGCAATAGGACGAGTAAGTGTAATTATTGTAAACGAATATTAGCAGATATGTGGGTTACAATAAGAAAATTTAGTTTCGGTCATCTAACTAAAAATGTTTTAATTTTTTAATTTTAAGATATTATTTTAATTTTCAAATATTAAATTCGAGGAGTTATCCTTTTCTAAAATGTTTTCCAAATTGAATATTGTTTTTTTTTTTAATTTGAGGAACTAGACTTTATTTTTAAAAAATTAACAAGATCATATTCATCTTAAAATTTAAAACCGAATATATATTAAACGACAAATATATACACATCAAAGAAAAAATATTTATTTATATAAATATTTAAAATTATTATTATAATCTGATTAGGTTGAATCCCCATCCACAATAATTAAGTTACCCCACTCGGAAATTCCATTTATGTCAGTTCAAAATTATTAAAGTGCACTTCATCCTCTATCTTATTTTATAATAATGATAGTAATAATTTGTAAAAAACCAAACAATGCAATAATGGTATTTTTGTTAGTATGCTTCTAATTAATTTAAAAACTTTTATTTCCACTACTATTTTTTTTCTTATTTCCTTTTTCTCATTCACTGCATACAATATATTAAAACCATAATATTCCAAAGAAAAAACTGGATCTGATAAAAAGAGTCATAATTATTGAAGTTCCATTCCATCGGTTTCTATAATGCACCAATAAAGTTGGACATGACATCACACTGTTCATGCCATATGTCAGATTTGAAGTACCACCAAATGCTTTATTTGTGTGGTGTTCTGTACAAAAGTCCCAACCAAACCATAATTATTGTATCCAGCAATTAAAAAGACAAAAACCTAAAGACCATTTCCAAAATGCACTTTTTATTTATTTATTATTAATATTATTAATAAATATATTAAAATACAATAAAATTATTTTAATATTTTGTTATGTATGTTTTAAATGAAAAATTAAACAATTAAAATGAAGTAGTTAAATAATAAATGAAATAAAATTAATTGGTTTAAATTTTGTTAATTTCTTTTCATACATTTTTAATTTGAAATATAATTCTATTATCAAACTTTTATGATAAATGTTTTTAATTTAAATTTATATATTCTAAAATTATGAATTTTTTACACGAATTGTTTTTAAAAATACATTTTATAAATAAATTCATTTTATTACGATAATTAAATAGATTATAAACTTTCTGACTTATTTTTTCACTTTTAATTTAAACAATTTTTTTTTCATTAAGCATTACAAATTAATTAAAAATATTAATTGAAGATTGTCTTTCATAAGATTAACTTAAACTAAAGTAACTAAAGTTAATAAGAGTATTTTTAAGTCTTTGCAAGATATTCTGACTTTAGTCATCCTGTGTTTTTTTTTTTTTTTTTTTATTTCTGTTTTTTTTTTTTTTTTTTATTACTTATAGATTTTTCTCGTTTTATTTTCTATTATCTGTAACAATATATAAAGGGGATTCCCTTTGTGTGTTCACATTTTAAAATATTAATTTTACCCTTTAAATATAATAATTTTTTAAATTTTTTAAAATTGACGGTTACTTTTACATTTTTTTATAAATTCGGCTATTTTTGCTTCTTCTTTATTTATCAATGATTATTCTTTCATCTGTTCTAATATATTTCACTTTATTTTTAATAAATATAATCATATTACAATATTATCACCTACAAATATAATATCACGCATATTTAAAAAATATATACACACATGCGCGATAGCGCCTGTGTTTATGCTAGTTATTATTAAATAACTATGAGTAATTTGACGCTCGTATCACTATCAAATTGATTAAGTGTTAATTAATAAATTTTAAGTAATGAACAACATTTTAAATTTAAACTGTAATATTTTTAAATGTGTATTTTAATCAATTTGTTATTTTATATAAATAATATGATTGTGTACACTTATTGACTTAACGATATGAATATATTACTTATTAGTTGTATGTACATAATTCAATTAAGCATTGATTGTTTTACTTTTAACTTGATGTTTTTAAATAACTTTTAGCAATGTGTTTTTTCTAATATGATTTGCATATACGGTTACAATTTACCTTTACCATATATCTTTTGTCTTCGAAAATAAAATCAAACTGTTTTATACATGAAAAATAAACTATATCATAATCAATCAAAATTAATGAATTGAAATGTAAAATTATAAAGTGATATATAGAAACTTATTTTTATTATTTTATTTTAAATATCGAACAACTATTGTTTAATATTTTAATTTAAATAAATATATAAAAAGTGGATTCATTTTTTTAATAAACTCAATTTCACCAACAAATTCTAGATTTCTTTTCGCAATCTTTTATCGTATGTTACTCTATTTCAACTAAAAATTTGATTTTCATTACCTTTTATCTATCTTATTGTATTGTAGAAACATTTTGAGGTTCTAATTTCTTAGGATAAGAGGAAAGAAGATAAGGAAAACTGTTATATCAGTGATGACAAAATTGTGAAGGCATTTTAATCCCACATTTATCACTTAAATGAGTATTGTCAAATATGACATTTTAATCCCACGTTCATTGCCTATTACGATAAGAGGTATATGTTTTCCTGTACATTTGAATTTAAAAAAATGATATTTCGATTTATAATTTTATTTTTATACTAATTAATTAATGATTTATATTAAATTACGTCAGAAAACAAAAAAAAATAAAAATAACAATCATAATATTATTTTTCTTAAATTTAAGTTGAGAAACAATTATGATGTGGTTTTAACTGCCGCTACTCTTTTGAACATTTTGACATTATATGAAATGCAATTTTTTTTTTACCAGATATGTAATTGTCTATTTTAGTAATTATCAAGTACAATTACAAATAAACATTAAAAAAGTAAAAAAAAAAAGAAAAAAAAGCTAGCACAAAAAAGTCTACATCGAAAATGATCTGTGAACACTTTCTATTTCAGTTCCTTTAATTTTAACAAACTCTTTTCTTTCATTTTCTTTCTTTCTTTTTTTGTTATAAAATACAACTATGAAAAGATTGTAATTGATTGAGACATGCTTTTCAAAAATGTAATGAGAACGATTTATTTACTCTTTTTAAATTTACTGATGCAATTAGGGGTATAAGAAACCTGAATATCTGCAGATAAAATTTACGTTGCGTAGGAAATAAATATTAAAAATAGATATCATATATAATGGGTATAAATATTTTTTATACCGTATATTAACGGAGTGGGTACATGTATCATAGTATTTGTATCCATAAATACTTGTACCCGCTATATTTTAATTTAAATAAAAATAAATAAAAAATTAAAATTAAAATATTAACACATTAATTTTGAATGAGTTATTTTTTTAATTAGTTTTAAAAAATCTTCATTTATTTGTAAACTGTCATTCAATATTACTTAAATGAGTTATTTGCACTTTGTTTAAAATTTATAAATGTTATGCATTGTATTTTTACTTGAATTTATAATTAAAATTTGTTGTTAAATATTGAATTTTTTTTTTTGTAAATAACCATGGGTATCCGTAGATATTAAAAAATTATGCGGGTACTCGCATAACAGATATCCGAACAGATATGGATTCGGTACAAAAAGGATATTTATTCGGCGGGTAGAGTACAGTGAGTTATTACTCTTACCCTATCTGTCTCGTTGACATCGCTACATATAATATTATATAATTTACAAATAAAAAAAAATTTAGTTTATCAAGAAAAACCAATTTTAATATTTTATTTTATTTTTGTTTCTAAAAAGAAAAGATAGGAAAACTAATTGAAACAAGTGGATATATAATAATATATTGTCCTTAATATCTCTCTTCTAGCTCGCTGGCCCAGTGTTGAGTGTGAAGTTTTAGCTTTATTTTTTCGAAAATGATAGGTTGACGTCCTAATTCTTATCATTTTCTCACTCTCTCACGAGGCTACATACGTGGCAGGGTAAAACATTTTCATTTTTATTTTTAAAAGTAACGCTGACGAACAGAAAATTATTTTTTTGGAAAGTTTTTAACAAATTTTTTGACAAAAAAAATCATAAATAAAATTAAAATAGATTAATTCAAACTCTGATGCCAGTGTTTTTTTTTCCTTTCGCCAGCCTAGATTTAAAAAATTAATAATTAAAATCTGATTATCGTGTCACTTGTGAGCCACGCAAGAAAGTAAAGTGTCCACAAATCGTTTTCGTTATTTTTGTAGCTATGGCCATCACTAGAAAATGGAACCATACTATCATAATCCTTAGAAAATTTGGCAGCTATAACTTTGTTCGTCTTTTTTTTCTTTCTTTGATACATACCCAACCCTCTTCTCCCTCTTTCATTATCTTCTCCCTATTAGAAATTACAATGTTTACTATTTCATATTCATATTCATTTAAAAAATTTATTTTTATCTTTATATCCAAAATTAACGGAGTATCAAATTTTTGTTTCATTCCATCCATATAGAATAATGAGTATATACTTGTATCTATACTTGTACTCGCTTTCTTACTATTTCAATATTAATTAATTAATTTTTATAAAATAAAAAAAATTACAGCAAGGAAAACATAATATTATCAAATATTCAATATTAAGAGAATGGTTGTTTCTTTAATATCAAATATTTATAAAAATATTATATTACAATTATGTACATTTCAAATTAGAATACCAAATAAAATTTTATGAGAACCAAAACATCTATTAAATTTGCAAACATTAATGAATTGTAGTTGATAATATTTTTTTAAATATAAATGAGAAACAAATATTCAAATTAAAATATATGTTAAATGTATGTTTATTTTAATTTTTCAAATTCTAATGAATCTCTTTTTTATACATTAGTAAAAGTTATAATGAATCACTTGATCTAAATAACGCAAAGAACAAATATTAAACTAAAAATAATCAAATTTTAACATAGATATTGTATATTTTGAACTTCAATATATGTTGGATGGTGATAAAAAGAAATTTATGACAATTACATTAAAATTTTATATTATTATAAATAAAATTTATTTATACAATTATAGTGACAAAATCAGTATGATAATGAGTTAAAAAATAAAAGATAATTATATAAAATATATCAAAACAATATTATACATTATTAAAATAAAAAAAATAAAACTATTAAATAATTATCAAATGTGTGTTTTATAAACAATTTGAGAGACTATTGAATGAAATCACATAAAAGAAAACAAATATATAATTTAGGATATAATAAAAGGAAAAATACTTTAGAAATCTAAGAGAAAACTTTTTAAATATCAACATAGTCAATGGTTAAGAAATAACGAATATTGTTTTAACGAAACAAAATAGCTCTTCAAATGACAAAAAAATAATAATAATAGAGTAAAAAGGATAAATTTTTTATATTACGTAATAAATTAAATATTTATGCTATTGAATACTTAAATTGGGAGTGTTAAACATTTTTATGTGAAAAGAAAATATATAATAAATAAAAATATTTAATTGAAATACATCATTTGAACATAATTACATAAAAGTTAGGATAAAATGAAAATATATTGGAGATGCAAATAAATTTTATGCCAAATCAATCAATTAGAAGAAATAAAAAATAAAAGATATGTATAAATATATATATATATAACTTTAATTAATTGACTATAAAATATTTTAATAATTTAAACGAATAAGAGAATATGATAAGATAAATATTTTGACGGGTACAAAATATTTTGACGGATATGGAGACGAGAGACAAGGATGAAATGAAAACGGGAGAGATATATACATCTCCGTATCTAATTAAAAACATCAGGAATTCTTCGTATTGAATCTATGTGAAAATTTCGCTTTAAAACGGATTTAGACAATACCTATAAGGCGGATTTTTCTGCCTTCTCTACCTATCTTTTTCTTTTTCCCACTTTGAGAAACATAAGCTTGTATATTCAAACTATTTTACAGTAAACAAATTCATTTATTAGCTAATAAGAATTAAAGATACATGAAAATTAATAACAACGGAGACAAGTAATCAATATTATTTAATGACAGAAATTAGAGTACAATAAAATAGTTCAGAAAAGAAGCAAGAAAAAAAATAAACAAACACACAGGGAAATAAACAGAAACAGTTAAAGGCAGAATCTGGTATTTTACAGTGGAACAGGAATTGCCCTAAGCGATTCATCCAAGTCCATATCCTTAGGTTCCATGTTGTTTTCGAGTTTCCAATCGAAGCAGTTAACGAGAGAGCCCAGCATGAGGTGCAACATTCTGACGGCGAGTGGAGAGCCAGGGCAGATGCGGCGGCCACTGCCGAACGGCGTCAGCTTAAAGTGTCGACCTTTCACGTCGATGTCGGAATCCAAGAATCTCTCCGGCGAGAACACATGTGCATCGTCCCACACCTCCGGGCTCCTCCCTATGGCCCACTCGTTTATCAGCACCTGAGCACCCTTTGGCACCGTCCACCCGCACACTTCCACGTCTGTTTTCGCCCTTCGCGGAAGCAGAAGCGGCGCCGGTGGGTGCATGCGGAGACTTTCTTTTATCACCGCTTGCATATACGGAAGCCTCGCCACGTCCGATTCCTCCACCGCCTTCCCCACTCCGATCACTTCCGCCAACTCCTTCTTCACCTTCCGCATCGCCTCCGGGCTGTGCATTAGCTCCGTCATCGTCCGTTCTAAGCCGTACGCCGTCGTATCAGTCCCCGCAACCAGTAGATCCTGTCACCATGCACCCATAGGTAAATAATTATGGTGTAAGATGTAAGATAAATAATTAAATAAATAAATAAATGGATTTTTTTTTATATATATTATATTTTAAAATTTGAGTGATTTCCGTGAAAAGTAATAGCAGAAAGTACAGATCTAATGAAACACAGCAAAAAGAAAAGAAAGAGATGAAAGAGGGATGCATATACGTACAAGGAATAAATGTTTGATCTGCTTTCTGTGTATCTTTTCGCTGCTCTTTTGAGAAATGTCAAGCAAGATATCAAGCATGTCATGGCTGGTCACATAATTCTCCTCTTGCCTCATCTTCATGCGTTCATCGATTATAGGGTCCAACACATCGAACAACTTGTCTATGTAATTCGTGGTGTGTCTTCTTATGCCTTGTGGGTCGAAAACCCTCAAAAACGGGAAGTAATCCACCAGATTCGGCGTTCCTGTTGCTTTCAAGAGAGTCCCCACAACGTGCTTGTACTCACCATTACCTACAGAGGGAACAAAATCCTTTGACACAAAAGTGTACGACAAAAAGTTAATGCAGGCCATGAATGCTGCTCTTCCGACATCCACCACTTCGCCGTCAAGGCTTTTTTGGCGGATATCAGATAGCAGTTCCTGCAGTTTCGTGCGTCTAAGGTCCTGGCTTGCGTCAAGGGTTTTGGCGGAAAACAAGTTTCCGTGGCAAATTTTTCTGAGTTCTTGCCAGAGGGGTGAGACAGGGAGAAAGACCAAGCTATAATGGTTGTGGTTGTAGGATGTTGTGATGTCGGGGTTTGTTCTGTCGGAAAATAGGGTGTCATGGGTTTGGAGAATCTCTTTGGCGGCGATTGTCGAAGAGATTACTATGGTGGTTGATTGGCCGATGGTGAAACGCATTATGGGGCCATAGAATTTGGCAAGCTTGGCCATTGTCTGCTGTGGCTTCTTGTACAGTTGACGAGAGTTTCTGATGATGGTGACTAGGGATGGTCCTGGTGGGAGCTTGTAGTTCGATTTTCTGGTCCTTGCATAGAGTGAACGAAGACCATGCATGATGGCGCATGCCAACATGAAGATCAGTGTAGTAGTGGCTACAGTGTCCATATCTGTGGTCAAATAGAAGAAAAAAAAGGTGTACGTAAGATATATGGAAAAGGAAAATTATGTTAGCTAAATAGACAAAACACGTAGCAATAATTGCAATAAAAGGATAATCACACACACATAAGAAGAATCATGTTGAGTATAATAGGTACAAACATCACTGTTTTCCAGATTTGAAATGTTATTAGTATATAAGGCCATGGTTTAATGATGGGAGATTATGCATGATATTGAACTCCGATGGAAACAGGAAGGGAAAGAGACTGAAATAGATGAAGAGAAATTGACTCACTTTCTCTTTCTCGATTAAGCCCTAAGATAGATACCAAACTCCCAAGGATTCTCCTCCTTATATAGAAACCATGGTCTCTACCCGTGGACGAGATAGAGAGCAGAATTATCACCACTAAAATCACGTGTGTTATAGTTTGAACTATTAATGAAACATTTATCAAAGGTAGCACTAACGCGGTTAGACACTTGTTGCACCTTCATTACTCTGCACTTCTTGTTGTACCTTGACTCAGGGAACACACATATTTTATCTGTTTCTCTCTCCTCCTCACTACACTTATTTCATTATATTTAACTTTTCTCGTTTTTGAAAATTAGGGTGCGTGTTGAGTACTACATTGACTCAAAATTAAAATGCCTATAAGGAGTAAAGATGCATAAATATTTTTAATACAAATAAAAAATACTCTCGATTTGTAAAATGTTTCTTTCAAGAGAATGAAAATTTATTTTTTTGACAAACTTAACGACGTTTCCATAAATAGAATTAAACAGATTAAATTTTTATTTTTTAACCAAAATGAAATAATAAAGTAATATTCTTTTTACTTAAAAAGATAATTTGTCAAATTGTGTTAATTTTTTTTTTATCAAAATATCGTTATCTAAGAGAATATTTAAGAACGAAGTCACACTTGAGAAAATATTCTTGGTCATCGGTCATTGTCATTATGCATGTAAAAAAGTGTTATTTATCAAGTAATTTATACAGTTTTTTTTTTTTATGTCCCTCGTTTTAGTTATTGTGTGTCATGAAAATGAAAACACATGTAAATTTCTCTTTTCCCTTTATTTTGGATCCACTTGTCACGAGGAATATGAAAAAGATGGATAGTCCACACATTGAAAAATACAATAAAGAATAATAATTACCTTAAATTTATTTATATTTATTATATATATTTGATTTTTATTATCTTATTAGAAGTTTTTTATTGACCAGAGATAAGGTGATTTCATAATATACAAGTGAATCAAAAATTTACCTTACAAATCAATTTTGTAAGGTTATAACATAGACTTAAAGTCCACCTCTTAATGTGATATCAAAGTCATGAGTTTAAACTTATTTTAATGAAATTTGTTATTTGTTGGACTTATGGTGTCATCCGCTGTCGGACCACTCGGACTACCCATTAAGATTTAGTCTCACATTCAAGATATATAGTATATAAGTGAGTGAACATTTTATCTTAGAAACCAATTTTATTATTGAGCTAAATTTTACTTCTTTACATTGCTCTTATTATATCATATAACTTATAAATCTATCATTTTTATTCTCTTTTAAAATGTATATTAAGGGTTAATGTAAATTTTTAGTGTTTATGGATTATTTTTTGAAGAACTCTAACCCATGATATTGTTAAGGAACAAAAATAAGGTGAAAGCAACCTCACAATTTTTACGTAGTAGCCCTTTTAGTTATATTAAGTCTGCTGAAAATAAACATGGCAATTAAGTCTCTCTCGCGTTCAGCTTGTTCCATATTTTTGGGTATGCATTGAAGTATCAATAATATTCGATCAACTTTGTCCCATGTTTTTATGAATTTGGATTCTCTGCTTGGTTTTTTTGTGGAGTCCATATTCTTTACTGGTTTTGTTGGTGCTGTCATCTGCTGAGCATTAAAAATATATTGTACTAACATTTTAAATATCTTTTTAATATATTTTAAAACGTCAAAATGAGTGGTAATCAGTGTATTATGAAGACACAGTAGAAAAACAGCACAAGAAAACCAACCGAGAATCCAAATTCTTCTTTTGTGTTGTTTCTCTAGTGTACCTTCGTAATACATTGATTACAACTAATTTTAACATTTTAAAATATATTAAAAAATATTTAAAATATCAACATAATGTATTTTTAATGTTTAGTAGAGAATCGCACAAAAAAAACTAGTAGAAAATTTGGACTCTGTTCTTATTAGCATGCATATTACTGTCAGTGATATCAATTTTTTAAATCCAATATGAAAATGAAAAAGTTAATTATCGTTTATTAGATAATTTAAAATTTTATTTTTATTTGAAAATTTTTATTTTGTTGCACATGCTTTTATTTTCTCTTATTTTGAAAGCTTGAATTCTTAAATTCATACTTTTCATTTTATTACAACTTTAAACAATCAATCTCCAGTCTGTATAAATCGTTACTTTATCAAGTCATCTATAACCTTTATATTATGTTTTGATACACGTAGATATAAAACAAAAATAGATATAAACTTTTATTCCAAAATAAAAATGAATATAGTAACACCCTCTGTATTCTGTTCCTTTTTTTTACTACCTTAACTGAGACATTCCTTTTTTTTTTTACTACCTTAACTGAGACACCGACAAATTTTTTGTGATATTTTATCGTGTATTCTGTTGCATATACTGATATACAGCAACACCTTTTATAAATAACCTTGCAAATGCAAGGACCACTTTTTTTTTTTGTACTATTTGATCATGTACTATTATTCTCTCAATTGTATTGAACTTTACCAACCCTTTTCCTACCAACTTTAATAAATACAGTCAAATTTTCTTACAAGGAGATATTCATAATTCTTTAAATTACTAAACCGTTACATGTCTTTCTATCTTTGTGATATTTACAAAACTACTAATTTTACACTGATTTTTTTTATTTTAATTTAAAAATTACTTCAACTTTAATTTATACTTTTTAAAAATTATTTTACAACAAGTTATTGTATAATATTGCTGCTAAATATCAAATAGTTAGCTATTATTTTGTGAAATCGTGTCTGACTTATATTGGAACAAGAGTATTTAACTCAATGTGAGTAATATATATTTAAATATTTCTTAATATTTACTCGCGTTTTATTGTTATGACTATAACACTTCGTTTGAATATATGAAATCATAAATTTTTATAGTTTATCATTTTCATACTATTGTTCATAAATTTTTACTTCTTTTTTTAATTGTTAAATATATTCTTGTCTTAAATTTTAGTAAAATTAAAATTTATTTATATATCAAATTTTAATATAATTTAATAGTCAAACTTTAAAAATGAATGAATTTTTTTATCTAACTCATCTTCATAAAATATTTCTTTTAAAATATTAAACGATGAATTTTTAACTCGACTTTATAAAATATCTTTTTAAATATCAAACAAAAAATGACGTTTAAAATCTTTATATCACTTCTTACATTCGTTCAAACATTTTCAAACATCATTTATGTCAAATATGACACCGTGAGATTAAAAAATTACATTTATTTATTTTAAAAATTAAAATATATCAAAATTAGATCTTATAAATTTTAATTATACTTCTAAATTTAAAAACTGAAAACATAATTAAATAAATTTTAATTTTCTATAATCAAATAATGCTACACGAAACCAAAAACCTAAGTAATTTTCTTGTTCTGTGACTTTTCACTTTATTTAGTACAAATGGAAAGTTTCACGTGATCTGGGTCCCAAGCCCCAGAATAACGATACTGTTCTGTTTTGTTATGTCTTGTCAGATGACTATCCCCACACTTATGTCTTTTAGGTTCATTTTTTTGTTGATGAGGTTTTAGGTTTGTGGTGGGAGGGGACCGAGGAAGTCTGTGGAGGGAATGACACTATCCAATAAAACATAAAACAGACAAAAATAAATGTTCAAAAACCTATCGACTAATTCAAAGATAAATTTATAAATTAATTATAATTTTTTATTTATAATAAAATTATTTTAATTGTTAATAATATTTACTTTATAAATTAGTTAAATAACATTTTTTGTTTATGTTTATAACATGGAGTACGAACTTTAATATATATACTTTATGTTTTTAATTTAAGGATTAGGTGATGGGTATGGGTTATGCATATTTTAATGGATGTAAATAGGATAGTCTTTATATTTAATGTGAACAAATAAATAACTTTAGTTCTTGATGAATATGAATGTGTAATGTTTAGTACAGACTTTTAGTTTTTCATAAATGACTGATAAAAATATATACACCTTTTAGGTGAAAAATATGAATGACATCTGATATATGACATAATAAATGAATGATAAAAACGTTGCAATTATTTTAGATGAAAATTGATTGTACGAACAAGTAAAAAAAAAAAAAACATTTTTTTTCTTGATTGATATTATTGTATTTGGAATGTTGGTTTATTTGATAGAGAGAGAAAATTGAACGATGAAACATATATAGAAAAAATAACTAAAGAATAAACGAGTATCATTTGAGATATAAATAAGAATAATAAAATAAGTCTCACTAAATAATTTCAGAGTCAAATCCTCTTATAAAATATATTTATAAATCAAACACCGGAATAAGATATTAAAGGCTTAAACCCTTTTTGCCATTTTAAAAAAGTATGACCTATGAGTGTTTACCTAAGAAAGTTTTCTCTATTAATAGAAATTAAATACAATGGTATAAAATTTACATTCATAATTAACTATTAAAATTGTGATATTAATTTAGTTTTTGTCATCCATATCATTTAAACATATTAAAATTATATATTTATAAAGAAAGATGAAAAAAAATATAGATAAAAAGTGATATATAAATAAAAATATACTTATAAAAGAGAAAAGATGGTTTAGATGGTAAAAAGAGGTTAATTTAGTGTGAGTAAGAAAATGAGAAAATAATTTTTTGATAAGATAAAAAAGTTTAATACCATATTAAATGTTATCAAGTCAAATTCCATCTTATAAAATTAACTTCTTAAATAAAATTTATATTTATTTATATATCATAAACTAATTTTGTTATTAACCAATATAAAACTTCCACCATAACAAATTACAACAAATTTATTCTATAAGATTTGTACTTTGATTTATTTTATCTATAAGATTTGTACTCTGATTTATTTTACAAAATTGTATTAGACAATGAGCATTCGCCATGTTGTTTTTTCAGATATCGTTTTAAAACTCAGATAAATGAGTGTTGACTCAGAAAACCGCGCATGTTCACAAAGAACACGACAAAATCCCAAGATGATTAGGATAACAGAAAATTGGTTGGTTTGAAATGTTTGGGTTCAAGATAACATGCTTAACAACACAACTGTACAATATTTTTTTTTTTCGCACGAAATCAAATAAGGAATCTAGGTATTTGGAATTCCTTTCTTGTCAAAATTTCTTGTCAAAATTTAAGATTATTCTTTTTTGTTTAAATATTTTTTTAATATACATTTTTTTTTTATTTTACACGAAAATATTCACATAGATAAAATTTATTTGACTTATTTAAATGAAAAATTATTAAAAGTTTGAATACACATTTACATGTTTATTTCATCCCCAAATTAGTAAAGAAAAAAAAGAGCATTGAGAAAACTTTGTGTCCAAGTCCTAACTACTTTTTGTACGTCTTTGCTACTATATTTTAACGTTGAAGTCAAGCCACCTACCTATGACCTCTTTAGATAAATAGGGATGATACTTTGAAAACTCTTTACGATAATTTATTTTATTCAATTATTTATTTTAACATTCTATTGTCAATCCAGTTGTTTAACGCTTGTATTTATACAAGTCGGTGTGAAAATATTTTTTCTTAAAAAAATGAAACTTGGTCTGAATCGTACGTCATGTTTGGAAAAGTATTTTGTTTTTAAATTTGTAAAAGTTTTCTATCCCGAAATAAATAACTGATGAAGTATACCAAACTGATATGACACGTACTATCACAACGGTGGTTTGAATCTGACTGTGTTAATTAAAAGTTGATGAATTAATTGTTTCGAAATTCATAAAACTTGGTCTGAACACGATTCATTGACTCTTAAACATTACTTAAAGACTCACTATTATTTTGCAACTAGTTTGAACTCATTAATTAAAGGATTGTTCAATGAACTTTTAAAATTAGTTTATGCATGTGAACCAAGATATTGTGAGATTTTCTTGCTTTCACTTTGTTTGTTAGAGTTGTTTTATATGTTATTGTTGGACTAAAATTCCAATTTATTTGACGTTTTTTTTATAGTGATATGATTTTTTATTTTATTTTATAAGTGTTTACTGTATTTAGAAAAAAATATTTAAAAAATAAATTGAGAGAATTAAACATTGTTGTTTATCTTTGACAAGTTACATACATAGAAGTATAATAGTTTTTTGAAGACGCACAAATCATTATTTGTCCAGGTTTTCAGGCTTCATTTTCTTCAGATTTGACATTGATTACTTTAACGACATGGTCCTTTTGTGTAGGACGAATAATATAATTAATTTTTATGTACAATACTAACTTTTGTGTTCTGTTAAAATGATGTTATTTTGTCACCTATGTATTGGAGAAAATTTTAAATATTTATATATTTGGTAAGGTATCATGGAGCTTCATGAATAAGTCATCTTCAATAATGATGTTTTTTCCTTTTATATTAAAATCATCCCATGACTATTGATCGTTAAATAATCATTTTTCATTTTAATTATAGGAGTCATTATTTTAATATGTTTTTTACATTTTATATTCTTTGAGTAACTAATTAGTTTGCAAAGCCATAAAATAAAATAAAATAATATGTGTTATTAATGAAAAATTTATGATTTATTGATTATTACTTATTTTATTATAATAAATTTTGTTCGTATAGTTTAAAAGAATGACTCAAATTGATAAATATTTTTTTTTTTTTTTTTAAAATTTTTTAATTAAAAGTAATGTATACAAAATTATTAGTATGTAGATGCTTCGAAGGTTTGTTTTGATGATAAGCTCATACGAGTATAGTATGATCCCTATATTGAAAGTCTTCTTAACAAAAGGTTCAGGTAGATGCGTCCTGTTAAGATGCACGACGTTACGAAAATGGATACACGTGATTGGAAATGCTTCCATTTGAGGGAGAGTATATCAATGTGGAAGGGACTTACCCTTAAGAAAAAAATTGTTGAAAATCCAAGTACAAGTACAAGTCTAAGTCCAAATGCATATATATATATATATATATATATATATATATATATATATATATATATATATATATATATATGTTTGTGTGTATGCATTTTTTTAGTAAATTTTATGTAGTTGATATCTTAGTAAGCCAATCCAACCCGGCTCACTTATTAACAAGCCAAACAAATTCCAACCCAACCCGGCCCACCGCGGGTTGGTGGATTAAACGGGTTGGCTCACGGGCTCACTTAATTAAAAAAATATAATTTTTTATTTTTTTGTGAGTCAAAACTATATTATAATTATAATTAAAATCTAAACAAACTTTAATACAGTTCAAATACAAAGAAAAATCACAAAAATACAAATTATCTATGTATTATCTAAAAAAAATAACCTAACATGATTCAAATATAAAATCAAACTTATCAAAAAAATATTTATGTCATTCTTATTTTAGTTATAATCTATAAACTTTAGTATGATTTAAATTACTTTAACTTACCATCATACTTTTTCGCTGTGGTGTTGGTTCTGCTATGACTGTGTAATCCCGTGACCCAAAGGATAATGCAGGAAGCAGTACTGAGACACTCACAAATGTCTAGTATACTTTGTACTAGATGTAGATGTGAATATTTTGTACTAGTTTGATTCAATCTCTTAATGTTTATAAATCTTTTATTATGGAGGACTATATATTATATAAATAATCATCTTACTATAAATTTGTGCTTATACTTCATGTAATAATCTTTTGATAACGATTATATGTGTTATGTATTGAAAACAATCTAACTATCTTCAAAATAACATTTTCACTATATTTCATCTCCTTAAATTCTGATTCACCTTAAAATATGTAGTTTATTATTATTTTTCAGTACTTTCTCAAAACTGTTTTTTTTTTAAGTATATAGAGAAATATTATTTTCCCGCTGGATGGATGTGAAAGAAGGTATCTGATTTTCTTTTAAAGCATGGTGTAATTGCAGGCTAAAGTTCTGCAAAAGTAGGAAGAGAGAAGAAAAAAATATAACATATTAATTTTGTATCTAAAGTTGTTATAGGGTATATATTTTATTTTCACACTCGTTAAGTTTGAGAATATTATTTAGTGAAGATGGTATTATTAATAATTTCCCAATTTGAAAATATATTTAATAAAATATACTAATGTGAAAGTATGATGTGAAAAGAAAAGAAAAAGATTTAGGAAACCATTTTCATTCTCATATAAAATCAAAATAGGATTCCTCTCGTCATGAAAATAAAATAAAAATATTAATATGAATATTTTCACTTGATGTGTCTGGATTGTGTTTGGTACTAAATATAACAAAATATATTAACCTTAAAGTGCTTCATATACAATTCACAAATAAAATATAACAAATGGAATTGTGTATTTTATTTACTCCTAGTATTTTACGAGAACGTGTGGATTTGTCAATGATTGGGTATTTTAATACTTCATTTATCCCTTAAAATCAATTTCCTATGCTTTATGAGGTTTAAATTTAAACAATATAAATAAATAAATAAGAAAAAAAAATGAGAAGAAATATGAAAAATAAAAAGTGTATTATTTGAATGTACAAAAAAAAAAAAGTCGTTTTTTTTTGGTGCGTGCGTGCGTGTTTCCCTCTTTAATCAATGGAAAAAGTTTAGTATTTCTGCCATATCTTTTATCATTGCATTTGTCCCCTTTCACTTCTATCCAAACAAAAGAGACTAATGAATACAAAGCCTTTCAAATATGAAATCCTGAAATTTAAAAATAAAATATATTACCGGAAAAAAAAAAAAAAACTACTCATGGCCCATTTTATGCAGCATTGTATATATTTTTTTTCTGTATACCCTTATTCATTGATTTACGAAATAATTGTCTATTGCTTTTCAATCAATTTTAAAATAATTATTGTATAATAAGTGAAATAAAGAAAAACAACTTTTATCTTAAATACATTTTTCTGTGCAAGAAACTATTTAAGAACTCAATGAAAAGAATGAATATGAATTTTATATAATATAGTTGCAAGTTGGGAAATGTGGTAAGGTTCGGTAATTACAGCATCATGAGTAATGAAATTCCAAAAAAGTTTGTCCAAGCAGACCATCTGATGCTCGGTACCAGCCAGCATGATGATAACTATGCTTACCCTGTCTCTAGCATAATAGAGGTATATTTTATTCTCTTAAAATATACATAAAATTCATAAATATATTTTATAATGTATGAAAAATGCATTCTTTATGATTAATGTACGTCATTAATTTTTAGATTATGTGTTTAATTGTTATGTTGATTAGAGTAAAAGGTCGGAACATTCGATAGTCGATAAAGAAAGTAAAAGATTTGAAGGATACAACATTGGAGAAAGAGAATCGTTAGAAGATAACATTCAAAAGATTCCAATTACGAATGAATGGTGGTGGGCGAGCAGTGCCATTCACCACGAGAACAATGCTTTCTATTTGTTCTGCGTGTGACACATGCCATTCAATATTTGATGAAGCAAAATTTAATTAATTATAAATATATTTTCTGTGTGTAAATATTAATGTCTGATGTACTTTCTAATGTGTCCATTTTGATATCCTTTATCAATTAATCCAAGTTTTATTTTTATTTTTATTTTTTCATTTGATTATATAATCATTGCCCTTAAAAGATTAAAAACAATATTAGTTCTGGTGACAGTTAATTAAATATATTTTATTGTTTTCAAATATCATTATACATCAGCATATTATACTATATATCTTGGTGTCATTTTATACGATGGTCTTTCTTAAACTGTACACATGTCATTTTATATATTAATATGTTTTATTAAATGAAATTCTGAAATCTATAACGATATATATATATAT
>Ga0214544_1006856_pt1 | contig 20612 bp, 11 predicted proteins | sample CNSS3metaG_FD_160074 | JGI IMG/M metagenome (GOLD analysis project Ga0214544, IMG submission 160074) | Root nodule microbial communities from cowpea collected in UCLA plant growth center, Los Angeles, California, USA - CNSS3 | ecosystem: Host-associated > Plants > Roots > Nodule | place: USA...
AACCTTTCTCTCTTGCATTTTCATTTTAAAGTTTCAAGAACTTGTGCTTTAATCATCTTTTTCATGTTCTTGCATGTTTTCATAGCATCTGAAGCATTGAGCATGTTTGTATAATCATTTGGAACTGGTCTTGATCATTCTTGAGCATTGTTTTTGGTTTAAAATTCAAATTCGCATTTCTGCATTTTTCCCAGTATTTCAGTCGACTGTTTTTCAATTTCAATCGATTGATTATACCATAACAGAATCTGTTTAGTAAAATCAATCTGTTAACTCTATTTTTTATCGATTGAAAGCGTATAGTTCAGTACTGTTTGCATCCTAACTTGATGATCTATTTGATTCAATTAAAGGTGGTTTTTAGCTTGCAAAGATAGCCTAAATTTTTAACTAGCCAATTCAACCCCCCCCCCCCTTCTTGGCTTTTCAACCATTTCAAAACTAACATAACTCACATATTTTTCTTTCTTGGGTTTTTTGTGCTTTGTTCTTCCTCTATATATTTCTTCTCTTATCCTGGGTTATTCATACTCTTATAAAGAGTACTTATCTTGCTAATTTCTGTTATTCTCGAGATATATTCGAGATGTTCCTGTTGTACCCTAAGGGATTTGCGCATACACTGCGGATAAATTCTTAAGGGCAGTGTTGTCAACACGCATCGAGAATTTTCCTATTTATGTTCTCATATAATTTTACTACAATAACCACACTTATAATCGATGATTATAATTATTTTAGGAAAAATCCACTTTATTGTCTTAAGTGAACTGGTATGGCGACTATCCAATGTAGTGTATCTCTCATAATGCTAAATACTAAAACATTGATGAATAACCAAAAATACATAACGATGATATAAAATTTAGTTAAAATAATATTTTATAACTCACTCTTGTGTTGTGACTTCCAACACCCATCGAACTTTTATGCCGTAAACAAAACCTAACAACACTAATTCCTTTTAGACATACTACAACGGTTTTCCAGTGATTATTATAATTTAAAAAAAAATATTATATTCAAGAGAAAAGTTAAAAATAACTTTTAAGTACATTTACTTACACTTTGTAATATGATTTTAGGAAAATGTCTTTTGTGAGGTTTGTCCAGCATTTAATTTCCTAATTTTTGGATGGATTCAGATTCATAAATCTAATGGTTTGCAACATTGCGTGTAGTAGTCATATTACGTAAAAACCTATTATACACAAAATGTATGATTCTTAATTGTGAAAGAAATCATACTAAAATTCTCTATGAAGAAAAAAAATAAGTTCAAAAATATACTTCTACGATCAGGTATAAGATTGAAATATTGGTTTCTAGAAATAATTTCTAACCACGTTATAATTTATATTAACGAAATATTTCTATTTTAGATCTTAATTAAGGAAATATTCCCATGTCATCTATGTAAAGGAGTATGAAAAAAGATTTAGGATAACGTATAACAACTCAAATAAAATGTTACAGCCAAAATATTGAGAGAACTTAAAAGCATTCAATTTGTCTTATTCGAAGTGATGTTGTAGAGACAAAGATATTGAGAACTTGGAAGCATTCAAATTTCTTTTTTAGTAGAAATGAAGTAAAGGTCTATTTATAAACTAAAAAATCATTAATATCTACCCTTTTAACTAGAGTAACAGTTTGAGTGTCTACGAGTGATCACATATTGTATTTTATAGTTTAGATAATTCAAATTCAATAAAGTAGATTGAATCTAGAATTTAAAATCATTTTTATTATATCATATTATTTAGATTTGTATCAGTTGAATACGGACCTAACTTGGTTTGGATCGACCTGTGTCCAATCCATCTTGATCTCATCTCAACCAAACTCAACTTAGGTGGTGAAACTCAACGCACTCTTAACCCGAGTTGACTATGATTAGTGCATATCTAAGTCCTCATTTAGTCTTTAATCTTGGATTTTTAATTGTTTTTTGTGTTTTAAAAAATATTTTAATTAGGATTTCTTATAATTGAGTTTATTAAGCATGAGATTCAATGTTAAAAATAACTTTATAGTTGCATTAATATTCTTTGGATATTTTGAGGTGTGTTAGTTTAGTTGTAGCTAAGTTGAGCTCATGGAGGTGTGAACATAAATTGATTAAAGCTTCATGATACTTTAAAGATAAAGCCAAGAATAGCAAAAATCAAAACCACAAAAATTCAAGCCTAGCATTTCATGAAGACCAAAAGAGCATGAAGAAGTGAGAATTTTGGCTAAGCTAAGCTGAATTTGGCTAAGCCAGGAAGAGGGAACATGCAACAAAAACTGGACTTTGCGATTTTCTCTATCTTTTCGACAAAAAGGCTTTGACAATGCAAAAATAGTTATGATAAAAGATAATTTGGGACAAATACATCTTTAGATATTTTATTCCCTAGTTTTAAATAATTATCTTATTTAATTATATCAAAAGATAACAATGACCCTATTTTTGGAATCTCATCGGATCTTCTTAAATATTTTTAAATCTCCATAACAACCAAATATATCTTAAAGATATTAAATTTATTTAGAAGATAATTGTTGGAGATTACATTGTCAAAAAGAAGATTACAACAATAGAAAAGCAAAAACAAAGCTCACTCCAATTTGTATATGAAGAGACTTAAGGAAACACCTTAAGGGAACATGGTGTTAAATCTACATAGCATAGCAATCCTATGAGTTCCAGCGTTTTTAATTTTAATAATTTTAATTGAGAAGTTACTTTGACTAGAGTTAGAAACTTTCATATGATTGAATGATTTTTTACCAATAATCGAGAAATTACTTTGATTAAAGCTGAAAACTTTAATTAGAATTAATCAAGAAGCTACTTTGATTAATTAGCCTTTTACTAGATATACTAGATATAATATTTAAAAGCATGATTAAGTATAGTAATATTTAATTGAGAAGTTACTTTGGTTAAATTTGTTATGGTTAATCTAAAAGGTATTTGCTTTTGATTGAGAAGTTACTTTATTAAAAGTGAGGATACCAACAAATTAATTGAAAAGTTACATTGATTAATTTGAAATATTATATAAGAAATCAATAACAATAATCTTTAGAAAGATGAAACCTATTTTAGAAGAGTAGTGAAATCAACCTATTTTCTTTATTATTAATTTTATCTCTTTTTATCCTTTTCAAAATTTATTTATTTATTTATTTATTTTATTTATTTATTTTTGTTATCTTTTATTTATCTTAATCTTCTTATATTATTTTTATTTTATTTCACTAACCTCTTTGTAAAGATTTTATAAGAACTTATTCGTTAAAAATCAATTCCGTGATAGTTGGGTATTATCTAAGCAATACTGAAATTGATATAGTTTTTGACTACTATCTTAGCAATACCGAAATTGGTACTATTGTTGTTTACTATCTTAGCAATACTTAGCAATACTGAAATTGATATAGTATAGATTTTATAAGAAGTTATCTTACTCATACTAATATTTTGGCTACTATCTTAGCAATACTGAAATTGATATAGTTTAGTAGAATTTGATCGCTTCAACAACAACGTTATCAAATTTGGCACCGTTACCGGGGAAAACATTTATAGCTTTTAACATTTTGGTTCTTATTTTACTTTTACTATTTTATTTTTATTTTTGTTTATAAGCAACATTTTCTTTTTCTCTATTTTTTCTAACATTTATTTTATTTTATTTATTTATTTTAATCTTATGAATTTTTATTTTATTTTTTCAATCATAATTTTTATATGGTTTTGTATTAAAAGAAAATATGCAAAATATTTTTTCATATGAAAATAATTAACAATGTATTTTTCAAAGAAATTATGATAATATTTTCAGCAACCTTCGTATGAATAACCTTATTATCCATATGTTGGATCATCTTTTCCAAAATATGATTATCGTTCATTCAGCAACAACCAATTATTCAAGCAGCAAACAAAACTGATTAAGACAGGTGGTTTAGAAAAGCTTATGAGAATGATGACTCAACAATATGCTACGATGAATCAAAAGATGAATGTCGCCATGCAAAATGAATTGGGACAAATAATAGCTGGTTGACAAAGATTAAGATTCAAAGGTTAAATCAATCACCAGTATAGAATCATATCACACTAGTATATCTATTGATGCTCAAACTAATATGTCTAGTGATGAACATATTAATTTTAGGTTAAAATACTCCGTTGGTCCTCGTTTTTGTCGCAGAATCTCAATTTGGTCCTCGTATTTTTATTAGTCTCAATTAGGTCCTCATTTTTGTAAATTAGTATCAATTAGGTCCTTTCCGTTAGTAGAGAACTAACACCGTTAAGTAGGTGCCACGTGTCAGCTCCTCGTTTTTTTGAATTTTTTTGAATTAATTTTTTTAATTTTTTAATTTTTTTAATTTTTAATTTCTTTTAAAAAAATATTTATGCCACGTGTCATGTCTGTAGTGTGTCACGTGTCAATCTAATATGATGGCACGTGTCAAATTAATGTATGAATCTCAATTTGGTCCTCATATTTGTTAAATTTGATTTGAGTTCCAATTTTTTTAAAAAATTTTCAATTTCAGGCACTCCAAATTTAGACCAAATTTTACTTTTATGTAATGTTATGATTATTTTTATTAAAATTGATATTTTTATTAAATATTTTAATAATATTAATTATATTTAATATTAAAATTTTAAATATATTTATTTTAATTTGTTATAAAATTATTTTAAAATTTTACATTTGAATTTATAAAATTATTATTTTTAAGCCAACTCTAAAATATTGTTGATATTGAATATTATACAAATATTTCGAATATAAATTTATTAATCTATATATTTATAATTTTAAAATAAAGTTTAATGTAAAATATAAATTTAAATAAATTAAATGTTGTTAAAAATATATAATAGAAATATCACTTGTAATAAAAGTATCATCATTACATTTATAAAAAAGTTAAATTTGTTCTAAATTTGGAACACATGAAATTAAAATGTTTTTAAAAAAATTTGGGACTGAAATCAAATCAAATTAACAAATATGAGGACCAAATTGAGATTCATACAATAATTTGACACGTGTCACCATATTAGATTGACACGTGGCACACTACAAACCTGACACGTGGCACACTACAAACCTGACACGTGGCATAAATATTTTAAAAAAAAATTCAAAATTCAAAAAAAATTCAAAAAATTCAAAAAAAGAGAAGTTGACACGTGGCACCTACTTAACGGTGTTAGCTCTCTACTAACGAAAATGACCTAATTGATACTAATTTACAAAAATGAGGACCTAATTGAGACTAATAAAAATACGAGGACCAAATTGAGATTTTACTATAGAAACGAGGACCAACGGAGTATTTTAACCTTAATTTTACTAATGATATTGTTAAACCTATTGATGAACAAATTGAAGAAGCTCACATTAACATATCTACTAATGGACATGTTGATGCTTCTCACTATGAATATAGAGTTTTCTCTGCTAATGATTTTGTTGATAGTACTTTGGATTTCATTGGTATTGGTGAATTTGATATCTTACCTCCATTATCATCAATCATTTAGAAATGCAAAGGAGTGAAGGAAAATGAGAATGAAATCTCATCAAACAACTTGAACAAGTCTAACATAACAACAAACAATGAGTTTGATTTACTGATAGGTCTCAAATGAGGACATGTGATCCTTGTCAAGAGCAAAGTTATGAGAGAATGAAATGGTGGAACCAAGTGCAATAGAATATCCAACAATATTGAATGATACATCTGAAGCATCTACGACTACATTAACTTAGTTAATGATGACGTAATAGATTCAACTAAAGTATGCACTCACTTAAGGTCGTACTCATTTAAGCTTGCATCCCACCTAAATTCACTTTTGGAAATAAAAAATTTTTGAATCAAGTTTTAAATGACTTTCTCATCAACTTGGTATAGTTGAATAATATTTCACATGAACTACGATTTGGATTGTTTCAACAAAATAATAATCTCTAGAAATCAACTATCATTGAGACATAAACATTGTTTTTGCCTTTCGTACCTTTCCTGATGGTTCATCCTTCACAATGAGGTGAATTATTGTTTCAATAAATATAAAATTTATTATATGATCCCTCATATTTTAAAATTTTATGATTCATAATATTATAATTCTATGACCCTAATATTTTATATTTACATGATCCACTATAATTATAACTCCTAATATTTTATAATTATATAACCTCTCAATATTTCATAAGTACACATCAAACTCTCTACATGAATTATGAGATTACATACTGTTAACCATCCAAACGTTTGGAACTTATATTAAAAAGTTTCGTACATCTAAATTTGAATAATATAAATCTTAATTTCTCCACGTCCTATTAAATGAATAGCTAAATAACATTATTCATTTTCGAAATTTCCAACTCAACTTTAAAAGGCACACCTCTTTAATTGATTCTTATTTAATAATATTAAATCTCTATATAACAATGTTGCGACAATTAAGAAGCGAGCTATTATTCCTTGACGTGTTATTTAATGATTATTTAATAACGATATAACTTGTTATCTGAACTTAAAACTATCATACGTTTCTATAAAACTTGTATTTTAGGGTTTTTTTTTCTATTTTCATAGTTTTAGTTAATAATAACAATAAAAATACGATTATTTGTATTATGATTATGATGCTAAAAATGAGTGGGGGAGCGTGAGATGAGGGTGTTGAGAAGATAAGATTTAGAAGCCACGGAAGAAAAGAAGAGGAGCAGCAAATAAATAAATAAACTATAAACTTAGTTAATAATTTTTTTTTCTTGATTTTTACACCATGAAAAATGGTGGATGGTTTAAAAATTAGAAAAAAAAAATATTTAAAAAATGTGAAATGTAACAGAGGTAGTATCTGTTTAGGATATTTAAAAATGAGATAGTTTTGGTAGTGATAATATTAGCATTAGTGGTATTTGTGGTGTGCGGGGACAAAGATTCCTTTCCTCCTTCTTGGGTTGGACCATTCACACACAAACACTGACACACCACACACACCTGCTATACGACAACACAGGTGGCTCCCACTTACTTTCTATTTCTCTTCATCTTCTCTTATCACACTCTTCGTTTCAAACAATTAAAATTTCATTTTAATATCAATAAAATAACGGAATTCTCATTTTCATTTTTTTTCTCCAATTCCTAATTTTCTTTTTCATTATCCTTCAACGACTTTTTCTTAATAAATATTAATTAAAAATATTTCAATTTAATTAAGTTTAATATTTAAAAAAAAAACATCAATTAAAACTTTGGTATAGTATGTCTTGGGTACATAATTCTTTTTCTCTTTTATTCGGTCAAACAAATTAATAGAAAGTTTGTTTTCGCTAGTTTTTCAACTATCCTCATTGTTTTCGGCCAAAATGTATTCATTTTGGTGTGAAATCCAACAATAAATAAAGCCAGTAATGTTTGGTGTTCTTCGTCATTTTTTTTTTCATTTTCAATATAACCTAGTTTGGAAAACTAATCAATTTTCAAATAAGCATGTCAGACATTATTACTACTACATTTTACATTAAGATTTTATTATAAAAAAGGAAAAAATAAAATAAGAGACCACACCAAAATTCATAATAAAAAATTCTATAAAAAAAATCATGATTTCTTTCGTGAAAATCGTTTCATATTTAAAATTTTATATATTATTATGAAAAAGACAAATTTCTCACCATATTAAAAAGTTTATTTTTAGTCAATTCTTTAATATTTCAAAAAATATTTTTAATTCTTAAAGATTTAAAATTTAGGATTTAGGAGCATTATTATCATTACATGAAGATTTTATTAAAAAAAAAAGAAAAAAATAATATAAAAAACTATATCAAATTCATGATAAAAAAAATTATAAAAAAAACTTATTATAAAACAAATTACGATTTTCTTCATGAAAATCATTTCATATCTGAAACTTCATATGCCATGAAAAACACAAATTCATCAGCATATTAAAATGTTTATCATTAGTCAGTTCTTTAATATATCAAAGAATGTATAAATACAAATTTGGTATCCCAACTTTTTCGAAAAATTCAATTTGGTACCCGAACTTTAGAAAAGTTCAATTTGGTACCTGAACTTTAGGAATATTCAATTTGGTACCCAAACTTTTCAAACGTGTTTATTTTGGTACCTTCCGTTAAAGACTACATAACATCGTTTGCCTTCTGTTGAGATTAGCTATTTAAAGTTGTTGGATTTCACTTTAGGTGTTTGAAAGGTTCTTTTGTAATATCAAATTTAATGAAATCAATTAAAGTTTGGAGTTATGGAAAATGTGAATCATCTGTCAAAGTTTTGCATTTATTTTTCTGCTATTTGAAATGTTACATGGGCTGTAATTACAAGAAATGACTTTAAATTTGAACAACATCTGTCAAACGACGTTATGTAGTCTTTAACGGAAGGTACCAAAATAAACACGTTTAAAAAGTTTGGGTACCAAATTGAACATTCCTAAAGTTTGAGTACCAAATTGAACATTTCTAAAGTTCGAGTACCAAATTGAACTTTCCCAAAAAGTTGGGGTACCAATCTGTATTTATACCTATCAAAGAATTATTTTAATTCTTAGAGGTTTTTACTTTGGAGGATTTAGTATTAATTTTCTTTGGCTTATCCCTACCAGATTTCTTTGTAGTTTGAAATCGACTTATCATCATCTTCAATATTAGAATTTTCACTCTCATCAAGCATATTAACCCATTTTGAAACTATTTTCAATTGTTAAAAGAAAAAAACAAGTCTCCTTAGATGTCAAAGGATTAGAAACTGTCATTGAACTACTATGAGTTGAATCTAATTGTTGAAAACCCTACAAACTATCCACAATGGAAGTGACATCCTTCAAAAAAGGCATACCAGCCAAAGAATCAAATTCTTCTTCCATAACACTATTTAGATTCTTAATATTGAATATAGTGAAAATAGATTTGGGATTCATCTCCCTTGTGTAGAAAATACACATGGGGTATCGTATTTATAATAAAAGAAATATAGGCTAAACCCAAAATACAAGTAAAGATTAATAACAAAAAAATTGAAGATAAAAGATACAGATATAAGGTATCTAACAATATATCTAACGCTCCCCCTAAAACTGATGCATACACATCATATGTATCAAGCATGTTAAAAATATAACCAATTATCAGTCTACGTAAAGACTTAGTGAAAATATTTGCTAATTGATCACTTAAGTTAATGAACTCAGTGATGTCTTTATATATAATTTTTTTTCTCCAATGAAATAATAGTCAATCTCAATGTGTTTAGTCCTCTCAAGAAAGACAAGATTAAAGCTAGTATGAAGAGCAGCTTGATTGTCACATATAAGTGTCATTTGATCAACATCTCCAAATTGTAACTCATTGAGCAATTGCTTAAGTCAAACAAGCTCACAAGTGGTTGAGACCATAGCTCTATATTCTACTTCTGAACTAGATCTTGCCCCAACACTTTGTTTCTTGCTTTTCCAAGAGATCAAGTTGCCACCAATAGAGACACAATATCCGGATGTAAATCTTTTATCAGACAAAGATCCTACCCAATCAACATTTGAATAATAAACAACTCTTGTATGGTTATTAAAACCATATAACAACCCTTTTATAGGAGATCCTTTAATGTACTTTAATATACGAATGACTACATTCCAATGATGTTCACATGAGAAATTAAGAAATTGGCTTACCACACTGATTGCAAAGGAAATGTCAAAACGAGAAACTATAAGATAATTCAATTTTCCAACTAACGTTCTATACTATTCGGGATTTGACATAGACTCCCCTTGATTTGGTAGAAGTTTAGTATTAGGATCTATGGGTGGGTCAATAGATTTTGAATTCATCAACCTAGTTTTCCCAAAAATATCCAATGTATACTTCCTTTAAGAAATAATAATACCATCATTTGATTGTCAGCTTAATACCCAAGAAATATATGAGTTTTCTTAGATCTTTGTACCAAAAATGATCACAAAGATGTTGTTTCATCTTGGAGATGTCATGGTTGTCACTACTTGTAAGAACTATATTTTCAACATATACTATCAAGTAGATGCATACAACACTTAAGTGACGATAAAAGACTGAATGATCTACCTCACACTGAGTCATACCAAAATTTTGAACAACGTTGCTAAATTTTCCAAACTAGGACCTAAGAGATTGTTTTAGGCCATATATGGATTTGCAAAGACGACATACCAACCTAGAAGAATCCCCTTGAGCAACAAATCTAGGAGGTTGCTCCATATAAATCTCTTCTTACAAATATCCATTGAGGAACACATTTTTAATATCCATTTGATAAAAAGGCCATTGTTGAAGAAAGTCCATGGCTAAAAAAATAAATGAGCAGAAATCATATTTGCGACGGGAGAAAAAGTATCACCATAATCCAACCTAAAAATTTGTGTGTAACCTTTTGCTTCGGGACGGGTTTTGAGACAATCAATAGTACCATAAGGACCAACTTTGATAGCAAAAACTTACCTACAACCAATAACAAATTTTCCAAATGATAATGGGACAAGCTCCCATGTCCCACTACTACGAAGAACACTTACTTCATCAAGCATGACCTGAAGCCAATGAGGATGGGCTAAGGCTTCACAAATAGATTTTGGAATAGTCACAAAAGAGATAGACGAAAGATAGGTATAAAAAGGTGAAGACAATTTATGATAACTTAAAGTAATATAATGTGGAGAGGGATTACATGTAGAACATATACCTTTTCAGAAGGAAATTTAAAGATCACTTAGTGGAAGGTCAAACTTAGGTGTCGAAAGGTCAGACTCAATTGTCGGAAGTGTGGTGGGCTCATAACCCACAGGTCCCAGGATTGGAACCTGGCTCTGATACCATGTTAAGAAGTGGACTTAAAGTCTAACTCAATTCCACAAAATCGACTTGTAAGGTGAGGTTTGCACCCACTTATATCTTATGATATTACCTTATCCCTAGCCAATGTGGGACTTCTAACACAGCCCCTCATACCGAGGTATATACATCTCAAGCGTGGGACTAGACATTAATGGGTTGTCCAATGTTCCAGACAGGTCCGACGACCCGAACAGGCCCGACGATCAAGACGGGCCCGACGACCCGAACGAGCCCGATGATCAAGACGGGCCCGACGACCTGGATGGGCCCGAAGACCTGGACGGGCCCGATGAGCTAGACAAACCCGACAATCCGGACGGGGTCGAATACCCGAATGGGTCCGAATACCCGGACGGGTTTGACGACCCGAATGAGCCCGTACACCCAGATGAGCCTGAAGACCTAGACGGGTTCGACGACTAGGATGAGCCCGAGGACCCGGATGGGCCCGACGACTCTGATGGGCCCAACAAGTTGGACACATCCGATGACCCGAACAGGCCGGATGACCTAGACGAGCCCGAGACTCGAACGAGCCCGACAACTTGTACGAGCCCTTTCAAACCGTCAGGTCGGTTCGAATCGTCGGGTCGTCCGGATAGTCCGGCCCGTACGAGTCGTCGGGCCCGTCTAGATCGTCGGGATCGTCCAGGTCATCAGGCCTGTCTGGGTCATCGTTCCCGTCCGGGTCGTCGGGCCCGTCCGGGTCGTTGTTCCCGTCCAGGTCATTGGGCCCGTCCGGGTCATCGGGTCCGGTCGGGTCATCATTCCCGTCTGGGTCATCATTCCCATCCGGGTCGTCGGGCCCGTTCGGGTCATCGGGCCCGTCTGGGTCGTCGGGCTTGTCTGGGTTGTCAAGTCCAATGATTTGGAAGGGCCCGTCCGGGTCGTTGAGTTCATTTGGGTCGTCGAGCCCGTCCAGGTCATTGGGCCCGTCTGGATCGTCGGGCCCTTTTGGGTCGTCAAACCTATCTGGGTCATCGGGCCCGTTTGTGTCGTTGGGCCTGATCAGGTCGTAGGGCACATCCGGGTCATCGGGCACATCTGAGTCATCGGGCCCATTTGGGTCGTTAGGCACGTTCGGGTCGTCGTGCCCGTCCGGGTCGTCGAACATGTCCGGGTTGTCGGGCACGTTCATGTTGTCCGGCCCGTCCGGGTTGTCGGGCCCGTGCGGGTCGTCCTGCCCGTCCGGATTGTCTAGAATGTGAGGTTGAGTGAGAAGAATTTCAAATTCCACCTATTTTGAGGGTATTTGAATTTCTACTAATTTAGCTAATTGAAATCCTTGAAACAAATGCTTGCATTTGAAATGCTTTTTAATTTCTCTATCCAAATAAAACATTTCATTACAAAAAAATCTAAATTCTTCAAAAAAATGAATTGCTTCATTAAAATACTCTATCCAAACACACTCTAAAGGAAGCCCATGAATGTGAATTCAACATTGATTTTTTGTGAGTTTCATGGAAGTCAGATCAAATCTTTTGTCCAAGAAAAAAACATGAAGAATGCCAAGAGATAAATTCCAAGTTCCAATAGCCAAAACCCTTTGCATGTCTTCTAAAGAGGAAAAGGTAAATTCATAGAACCCTTTACCAAGTGGAATTTCCATCCATTGACCCAAATGCTTCTAAGCCACAACAAATTTTTTACAAAGGTCTTTGTTATCAAAATATGCCCATACAAATGGTTTTTGCACTGCTCCAAACTAGCAAGATAAACTTTTTCAAAAATTTTCATAGAGACCATATAAACTTTATACAAGAAGAAGATAATTGGAACAAAGAAATATCACACACATTATTAAGGACCTCGACAAATGTACATTTTTGTGCCCATACATTTGAAGAAGATTTAGAGAAAGATGATTTTTTGTGATCTTGATCTTGTAAGCAATCCAAAAGAATATGAAACACCCAAAAAAGAAGTCATACATATGCCTCACCAAGTGGAAGACCCAACCACATTCAATATACAATCACAAACGAACATTCCACATGATGCACGATTAACTCTTCACACGCAAAGCCTTCACCTCTACAAGCCACCAATGAATAGGAGTTGGCGACGACTAAAGTTTCCCCCTTTAATCAATTCACATATTTAATAATTTGTCATAGTAGTTCAATAACATATTAGTAAAAAGATACATACAAATATACAAACCATACATGGATATACATATGAAGAATATACACCAAGAAATATATAGTAATGTCTTTTGAAAGACACATATTAAGCAAGCCTAAGAAGATAATAACATATGTCTCATATAAACATCATATACTTTGGTTCCATGGTACAAGGTAAGTTATGCATTCAAAACTAGGAACCATGGTGTGTTAAATGGACAATAAACATATCTTCAGCTTCTCATATAGATTTGTGACCTAAATTCACACATTATATATAAACATGTCATTCACATTCACATTACATATATACGACATAATTCAGTATAAATAAGACAATAAATCCTATCAGCATGTCATTTAATACTATATATATATATATATATATATATATATATATATATATATATATATATAAAAAACATATTTATAAAAGTTAGGAAATTCACTTGATACACTTAATAAATTCAAATCATATTTGATTAGCAAAAATAGTTTTATTAAACGGAGCGTAAGAAGATACACTCACTTAATTGACTTAAATGATGCATTTGCTTAAGCATTTTTTATTTCTTGAGCAATAATATCAAATGATACACTTGCTGGAGTGACTCAGATAATATCTCTACTTAAGCACTTATGATTTTGTTGAGTTTAAGTATTAGATGACATCCTCAATAAAGTGATTCAAATGATAACTTTGTTTAAGTGTTTTCGATTTTGAAAAATGAAAGTATCAAATGAAATGCTCACTAGAGTGGCTCATTTGATATTTTCGCTTAAGCAATTTTTTATTTTTCTAAGAGAAAATATTAGATGTTACACTCATTGAAGTGACTTGGATGGTATCTTCGAGTAAATGTTTATGATTTCATTGAGTGAAAGTATCAAATTGTACATTCATTTAATTGACTCGAGCGATATCTTCGCTTAAGGACTTCTGATTTCGTTGAGTAAGAGTGTTAAATGATACACTCACTAAAGTGACTCACATGATACCTCTACTTAAGCCCTTATAATTTCATTGAGTGAGAGTATAAGATGATGCAAAGTGACTCAAGTGACATCTCTAATTGAGTGTTTTTTAGTTCTTTGAGCAAGAGTATCAAATGATACACTCCCTAAAGTGACTTAGACGATATCTCTATTTAAGTGCTTCAAATTTCTTCAAGCAAGAGTATTAAACGATATCACTCACTTGAGCGACACAAATAATGCCTCTGATAATTGGTATTATCATATTTTATTTTTTATTTATTTTATCTTTTATTGTTATTTTATTATCATCTTTTCAGATATTTCAGGTTTTATTTAATAAATTTGGAAAAGATAAATATTTGGCTTATCTTTTGTAGATTAGTGAAAACCCCAAAGATTTAAGAAGATTATGAACAAAATCAGTGGAAATTATTGAATATTAAAAGAATATATCAACAAAATCAGTTATCCATTGAGTTGGTTACTTCAATGATAAATTAGAATATTTGAAGAATATATCAAATATATGGAATCTTCGAAGACTAAAATATATATATTCAGAATATTCAATTACAAAATCAAGTATAAAGCTGCAGGATCAGTGCAATTTTAAAAATCTATAAATAATGGGCTTGACAGAGGTAAAAAACAACAACCTGTCAGGTAGAAAAGAAACCCCTTTAGGGGCCCTTTGTGGGAGGGAGAGAAAAAAGGTATATGTAAATTTTGAAGGCTAGAGGCATTTATCTTCATCATTATTCTAATATTCATAATGTTAAGGAGTAGGTAACTCCCTTGTTTATGGGAGTTAGGTGTAATGTATTCTTAACTCTTTGTGAATTTTACTATTCAATATAATTATTTTTCCATCACTCTTATGTTGTATCATTGTTTTAACAGCATGATAATTATTGATTGCATATTTGTGAGTCTCTAATTATTGGACATGATATTAGAACCTAGACTAGAGTAGACAACTAATTGATTGTGCATTTATACATAAAGTACATCATTGGTCATTCATACCATCAAAATTTTGATAATTAATATGAACTTAAAATAAAAAATGCTAAGACATTAGGGTTTTTATTCAAGTTTAGAATTGTCACTAAGACATTAGGGTTTTTATTCAAGTTTAGACTTGTCGCTAAGACATTAGGGCTTGTTATATAAGGGGTGAATGCTAAAGTAGGAATTAGAAGAATATTGTTTGGAGTTTTTGCTTTGAATTGGATCATTAAACTTAATCCTAGTGAAGTCTTTATCATATATTGTTGCACACCATATATTTGATAAAAATACAAAAAGAGTTTTATTTTTTGTTTTTGTGAAATTTATTGTTTAATTGAGTTATGAATTGTAAGAGTTGTCAAGTGTTTCATAAGTCTATTGGGAAATGACACTTGGATTTTTTACTTTATTACTTGTACGATTTGGTACACTTGCTAATCTCATAGCAACCTCCTACACCAAAATTAAGACAACTCTAAAAATGAAACTACCCCATTTTAACTAAAGAACTTTAGACTCAACATGCAACTAAAGAATTTTAAACTCACATGTAATAAAAGAACTTCAAACTCAATTTACATTTGAAGATCTTAAATGTCACATATAGCTGAAACTTTAGACTTACATGCTACAAAAGAAGTCTACATTCAAAATGCAACTAAAGAGCTTTAGACTCACATGTTGCTGAAGAGCTTCAGACTCACGTGTAGCTGAAGAGCTTCAGACTCACATGTAGTTGAAGAGCTTTAGGCTCACATGCAACAAAAGAACTTCAAACTCAACATGCAGCTAAAGAGTTTCAAACTTACATGCAACAAAAGAACTTAAGACTCAACATGCAGTTGAAGAACATCATACTCAACATGTAGTTGAAGAGCTTCAAACTCATATGTAGCTGAAGAGTTTTAAACTTACATGCGACAAAAAGGCTTTAGACTGACATTCAACTGAAAAGTTTCAAGATTACATGCAACAAAAGAACTTCAAACTCAACATCCAACTAAATAAAACTATACCCAGAACATAGCTAAAGAGCTTTAGACACACATGCAACTAGAGAGTTTTAGACTTACATGCAACGAAAGAACTTCAAACTCAAAATGTAGTTGAAGAACTTCAGACTTACATGCACTTGAAGAGCTTTAGAATCACATGTAACCCAATAACTTCATATTCAACATGCAACATAAGATTATTATACTAAAAGTTTTATATTGAAATCAAATTTATCAACTAAAATCAACTAAATAGTTTTCCGTACTTGAAACTTCTTATTCTTAAGAAGCTTCCAACTCAAACAAGAAAATCATTCATTTAGAAGCTTTGATCGAAAAATTAATTGGCCGGTAATGATTCTTAGTTCTTTGACTATTATAAGGTATAATTAGATTTTAAAAGAGATGAAATTTAAACAAATGAAAGTAAAGATAAGACACAACAACAATAATTTAGAGAAATAATATATATATATATATATATATATATATATATATAAATGAAGAATGAGAATATAATCTTACATAATACATAAATAAAAAAATATAATTAATTAAGTTATAATCAATTTAGATGTGTTTGATTTAGTTTTTGAATAAAAAAATATTCAAACTAATCATAAAATAATATATAACTTGGTTTGACTTGAATACCTTATCAACCTAAATCAAATAACAATAATATATGATGTGGATTGATTTGATAATTTTTTTTTAATTATTTATTTTATTTTTATATGATTTATAAAATATTTTTAAGTTGGTAAAACTAACGGACTAGTTTCACATAATAATCAATAAAAAAGCATAACAAACATCTTGTAGAAAATACATACGATGTAAAAGGAAATACATCACAACTCATTCTTGGTCAAGTATCTTAAGTTGAGAGCTACATAAAATAACTGTGGGTTTAACTATGAACTATAAAAATAATAATTAATATAAAGTTATCATAATAAGAATAAAAACCAAGTCAAATCAAACAAAATTGAGTTTTTTTTATTTTTAATTTATCTGTTTTCAATTTTTCTCGGATTAATTAAATGATTTATTAAGATGATTTGGTACGATTTTAAATATCATTAATTACGAGTACGGTTCGTTCATTGTTAGCATAAACTCACATACTCTCAATTTAACTTTTGTTGAAAAAAGGGTCCATGTTGATGGGGATTACCAAACTACTAATTAGTAATTACTAATTACTAATCTACGGTCTTTCAGTTTTTTTTTTTTTCTTAACTCACTTTCTTAATTTTTAATTATAAAATCTAGTGTTTTAATCATTTCTTTTTATATAAATCTATCAAATATTTTCACTTAGAAAATTAGAGATTAATTTGGGGATTTTACATAATAAATTAAAAGGTTTAGAAGTTAAGCATTCAATTACATTTTTATAAAAAAAAATGTAACATTTGAGATTAAGGTTTTAAAATGTCATCTTTTTTTATTTTTATTTTTTTTTGAAAGGTGGCCTTTTAGTTGTCAATTTCGATTAAGAGTATTTAAAGTCAATTAATGAATTTCGTATATAAAAAGTCCAAGGAAAAAAATAAAAATTCAAAATTTGTAGCTAAGATAAAAATGATAAAACAGACTCAATTACTACAAGTAAAATTAAAAATACTATTAAAAGTGATAGTGCAAATAATTACAGCAGAGATATAAAAAGTATAATGAAACCTGATATATATACAACTTCTTGAATATTTATATTAGTTTGTTTTGATTTTGCAGTGGTGGGTCCAATTAGACTATCTCAATGTAATAATATATTTAAATTTATTATTTTGATGAATAATATATTTAAAATTTATATATTTAATTATTGTTATTAATATAATAATGGTTAGGTTAACGATTGTGATTAAGAATAATTAATATATATAAAAGTTATAAAATTTCATAATTAATTGTGATAATAAAATAATTTTAATCTAATAATTATTAATGTATATTTATTTTATTTTGAGGACAAAAATATCTATAAGTATTTTAAATTTATGTTTAATAAAATAATTATGTTCTGATGTTGTTAAAAATTAAAATATAATTAAACATAAAAAAATTTAAATTAATAGAAAAGTCAATAAAAAATATTGTTAAACATCTACAAAATTTTAAAAAATATATATGAATTAAATGATAAAATAAGTATATTTTAAGGTTGCTAGAAATTTTAAAGAGATTTTTTCTTTTTGTAAAAATTAAAGACCTATCTTTCAAACCTTTTTCAAGCTTTCACAAGAGAGATTGTTCAAGTGTCAACTAGATATTTTTTTTCTTACTTTTTAGCAAAGACTATAGAAATTCCAAAATGTTTATTTTTTGTATCAGAGAGATATTGCTTAGAAATTCAAAAGGTATTTTTATCTTTATAAAACATGTTATATGAATTTATAATATAGTTCATTAATAGAGTTTATTATTTCAATTTTCAATGTAAAAATAATGAAATCAAGTATCATTAGTTATTTCTTAACCAATGTCCCACACGGATTAGCATCTCCATACAATCAATATTAATACATAATTTATTATAAATATATCTACAATCACACATGTATAAAAATGTATTTTTTTCTAAAATATTTTTGAACTCATCGATAATTGAATCATAACTAAAAATTCATCTTACTTTTAAAAATTGAATATATTATTTGACTGTTCATCAATATAACTTTTTTTTTTTAAATTAAGATTAAAAATAAATTTATCATAATCTAATAAAAAAAATAAACGATACATAGTATATTACTTTTAATAAAAAAAATAAACGATATATAATATATTATTTTTTTCATATATTCATAAAGAATGAATATAAAAAGACTCGTGAGATAAAAAAAAATAATGTTAACTATTAAAGTCATATTTCACTATCCTATCAAGTGAGATAAAACTGAGTTGCCTATTTTCTTTAATGGAAGACAACAAATGAAAAAATGAAAGAAAAAAAAAATAGAGAGTTTATGTCTAACTTATTTTTTCTTTAGAAACCAAAAGAAAACAAGGTGAGAGTGGGACATGAGTACAATAGGTGAGAAACTCAAAAGACAATGTAAAAAAAATCTTAATAAATATTTTTATTCTTTAATATATTTGATTTTAAAATTTATCATTTGTTAAAATTAAATTTTGGACTTTATTAAACAAATAAAAAAATACCTACTTTAATTTCATCCATTCTTAATATATACTACATACATATAATTAAAATTTCAAAAAATATTAAAAATTTTCTATATACATATTTAAAAAAATTCAAAAAATTTGGGGGACCATAGAGCCTTGCCCCATAAAGATCTGCTATTGATTATTACATTTTCACAACTGTTGGTATGGGAAAAATAAAAAGGTATAATATTATGGTTTAATGTATCTTTTTGTCTTAATATTTGTTAGAGTTATTCAATGTTTTTTAATTTAACTTTGGCTTAATCTAGTTTTATATTTATTAAAAAAGAAGTTTGGTTTTTTTATTAAATTGATGTTGACATCGTTTAAAGATGACAATGTAACACTGAAAATAACATATGGCATTGTCTAACATAAAAGACACCACTTATAATCCAAAAACCTCAAGACTGGTTTATGTTTCCTTCTACTTATATACTAGTCATTTTACTATTTTTTTATCCAATGTGGAACTTCCAATTCATATTGGACTGTTAACACATACAACCAAATATACATTATACATTCATGCATGCATCTTTTCATCTTCATTGACAAACCATACCACACACATTTCAACACACCAATCACATGTATAAATATATCGTCAACATCATTGTCACCATTAGGTATCACCAGCAGTAAGAGTTTTTTGCCCCGGTTATTTTTCTCATTTTGCCTCGGGTCTGGAACCGAGGCATGTACCTTTTGGCCTCGATTGTTACCCGAAGCCATAAAGTCCCTTTTCTGCCCCGGGTCCATGAGAACCGAAGCCATAAGATAAAAATATTTTTTTTAATTAAAGTTTTTGCGGCACAGATCTGAAAGCCAGCTAACGTCGGACTAGAACCAGAATCCTTTCATCCCTGCAACACCAGAATCAGAACGCGAACGCGAACCAGAACGCGAACTAGATCAGAACCCTCATCCCAGAAATGAACGCGAACCAGAATCCCCCATCGACGAACCACCATTGTCGCGGCGATGAACGCGAACCACCACTACAAGCCATCATCGGCGCCGCTGCGACGAACGACGAGAAGACAGGTTTGGTGACGGTGGCTTTCTGCAGCGGCGGAGATCTCGACGGTGGTTCCTCTAGTGAAGCGCAATGGCGATCTCGCGAAAGGTGCTGCCATGGTGGATCGCGTCGCTGCGTTGCAGATCTGGTGCCCTGTTTTCGCGTCGCAGTGGTGGTTCGCGTTCGCAGTAGAGTTTCACCGTGGCTAGGGTTTAGGGTTCCCATATGGTTCTGTGCGCGCGAGGAAGAAGATGGAGAAGATGCAGCGGCGCGCGAGGAAGAAGTAGAGGGGTTCGCGTTTTTGTGCCCTAATTAAACTATTTGGCCCCGGTTCAGTGCCACCCGAGGC
>Ga0214544_1006860_pt1 | contig 20601 bp, 22 predicted proteins | sample CNSS3metaG_FD_160074 | JGI IMG/M metagenome (GOLD analysis project Ga0214544, IMG submission 160074) | Root nodule microbial communities from cowpea collected in UCLA plant growth center, Los Angeles, California, USA - CNSS3 | ecosystem: Host-associated > Plants > Roots > Nodule | place: USA...
GGGCTACAGCTGCCTGTGGGTTGCCGGCCATAAGAACATCGGCACCAACAGCGACCAGTTCTGCTGCCATAGCAGGCAAGCGATCCTGGGATCGGGCAAATCGGTACTCAAAGGTCAGATTTTTTCCTTCAACCCAGCCGTGGTTTCGCAAGCCGTCGAGCCATGCGCTCTGCCAAGCGGGTGGCAGCTCATTGACAAAGAGCAAGCCTATGCGGCGGATCTCTTGCGCCACCGCTGGTGAAAGTAGCAACGCCGCAGTAGCGGCAATGAACTCTCTCCGCTTCATCCGGCACCAACCAAGGATGACAGACCAACGTAGTTACATTTTGTCGCCGGTCCATGCGGCCGAATGTCCGTTTCGGGTCAAAAGCGCCGGTTTGAACGGCGCCGTGTCACTTCCGGTGTGTCTCCGATCACCGACCATATCTCAGCCAAACCGAACTTCGCCACCGGGCCAATAGGAGACAAACCTATTGCCAAGGTTGAGCTTGGTTCCGTAGGATGTGTCTCTGGGAGTATCGCAGCCTCCCCGTTAAGTGGTGATCCCACGCAAGCGCTGCTCGCTTTCCTGTGGAGCGAGCGCTATGGACGGTCACCTTCTTGTCCCCTTCATTTTGGCAACCTTTCTCGGCGGTTTTGTTAGTGGCTTCTCCGGGTTCGCGATGGGTATCGTTGTATCCGGCATCTGGCTGCACATCATCACGCCCATTCAAGTCGCGGCACTGATTGCAGGCTATGGCCTGCTCACTCAAGGCTATGGCATCGCGAAATTGCGCCACGAACTAAGCTGGCGCAGCATTTGGCCGCCTTCTCATGCATTCCGCCGGCCTTCGCCAACTCGCCCGCGAGCACGTAGGTGCAACGGGATATTGTCGTCCGAGCCAATGACGAAGTCGTCATTGACCACCCGTTTGCTTAGCGAGAACACGTCTGAATCCGGTACGCTTCATGTCTTTGTAAAATTCGTCATCGATCTCGACGACGGAGAAGGCGAACACCTCCCGAACCGTCTCGATCCTGTCCACGAGCTCGCTGGCATAGAGGCGGCACTGTAGGAGCGCTTTGTTGTTGTCGAAGATGTCAGCGCCGGGCTTCTTAAACTCGATAATGACTAGCTTGTTGGGACTCCCCTCGTTATCCTTGGAAAAGAATGCCGCAACGTCGGGCTTGCGGTGTTGCTTGGATTCCGTCTTGACGCCAACCTCGCGGACGATCTTCGCTAGGTTCTCGTCGCTGTAGATGCTGGAGTAGGACAGGAATTTGTCGTCCACGAGCCAAACATTGTTCTCGCAATATCCCTGCCCTCGCTGTGTTTTTTAGAATGGCGTCGTGAAGGACGTGCTCCGCAGACTCACGCGGCATCTTGGCTAGCGAGTCGATAACCAACACTCGATGGGCGATGAAGCGGGTCAGATCGTCGCTAGCGAGATGGGAGATGTCGTCGAAGTCGACCCTCCTAGCGGCGCCCTTCGGAAGTGGTCATCGATCAACCTCCACGGGTTCACGACGTTTATCGATTGTCGGTTTGCTACTAGGCCAGAAATGGCCTTCATTGCCTCCACCCTAATTGTGACCGCCTCATGCTCGCGAGGATTCTCATCATGGGCGGGTACGATGCCATCGTGCCGAGCTTAGCAAGACCCTGATTGTTGGTATCTTCGGCAACTGGAAAGACCCTTCGCACGGATCTCCTCAACCTTCTCGAGGCTCGACCTGAAAGCTGAGCCTCAGCACTCCGGCAGGTTGACCGCCAATCCGCCGAGGCTCGTCTCCTTGAACTCTGCATTCATAGCTTCGCCCGTCTGCCTCATTGCCTCGATGCAGTTGTCCAGCGGCATGAAATGTGATCCGTCGCCCCTTAAGGCGAGGGAGGCCGCCGCGACTGCCTTGATGGCGCCGATGCCGTTGCGCTCGATGCATGGGACCTGGACCAGACCCGCCGCGGGATCGCAAGTCATGCCGAGATGGTGCTCGAGGGCTATCTCCGCGGCATTTTCAATTTGTTCCGGCGATCCCCCCACCACCGCACAGAATCCGGCCGCAGCCATTGCGGCCGCAGACCCGACCTCGCCTTGACAACCGGCCTCGGCTCCGGAGATTGAGGCGTTGTGCTTGATTAACCCACCGATCGCTGCCGCTGTGAGCAAAAACTCAGAAATCTTATGAAGCTCCGCCCCGATGCAATGATCCAGGTAATATCGCAGCACGGCGGGCACCACGCCGGAGGCTCCGTTGGTAGGCGATGTCACCACCCTGCCGCCAGCCGCGTTTTCCTCATTTACGGCCATCGCGTAGACGCTGAGCCAGTCTGCTGCCGCGTGGGGCTGCGAGCGATTGGCCAGCCGCTCAGCCATCAATTGTTGATAAATACCCGCGGCCCTACGACGAACGTGGAGACGACCCGGCAGTTCGCCTTCCTTGCTGAGCCCGCGTTCAATGCACTCGTTCATGACCGACCAAATATGAGCCAACCCGCCTTCGACTGTTTCTGCTGTTCGGAGTTGGGCCTCATTCGCGCGTTTCATTTCCGCGATTGACAACCCACTTTCGCGCGCCATCCGCAGCATGGCGCTCGCGCTCGCAAATGGATAGGGCCACGGCATGATATCACTGGCAGCCGGCGGTGCTTCCCGCTCCTGTGCGGTGACCACGAAACCGCCGCCAATGGAATAATAGGTCTCATACAACAAAACCGCCCCGGTTGAATCGTAGGCGGACAGAACAAGCCCGTTGGCATGACCGGGTAATGGCGGCCCGTAATCGAAGATAATGTCACGGACAGGGTCAAACCTGAGAGCCGGAAGCCCATTGGGGCGCAGGAGACGACTGCCCCGAAGATCCTCAAGCTGTCGCTCAGCCTCATCGAAATCGAACTCGGCAGGCGTCCAACCCAGCAGACCGAGCGCCACAGCACGATCTGTGGCGTGGCCTTTCCCTGTAAATGCAAGCGATCCGTGCAGCCTCGCCCCAACACCCACCGCTTGGGGTCCGGTCGGATGCTTCCGCAGAAGGCTCAAGAATTGTCCTGCGGCGGTCATCGGTCCCATCGTATGCGACGATGAAGGACCTATGCCGATCTTGAAGACATCGAATACGCTCAAAAACATCGCAAGCCTTTATGGAACAGTTTGCTGCGCGACCGCCTGCATACGGTCGTCTAGCCTCGATCCTCGATCCGAGAAGCCACGCGGAGGTCGAGATTACCGAAAAGAAGAAGACAGGCGCGTTCGCCGCAGCACCATGTCTGATCGCAGATTCGGGGTGTCCTCTACCGGTGCAATCAGATTGCGCCGATGATAGCCGCAGACCTCAACGTCTCGACGAATCTTCTCGCTCACGGAGCGGACGCCACGTTTCTTGCGCCGCCAGATCCCTTCCAAACTTGGCGGGACAGCGACGCCCTGCGGTACCACCAGAAGATCGTGCCTTCTACTCAGATAGAGGTCGTACATGCAGTCCACCATTTCACGTGGGTGTCCTAGTCCAAAAGCCCAAAGGTAGGACTCAGTATCCCGCTCCAGCCGCCCGCGCCCTGCGACCACGAGCGCCCAACTTCGTGCCGACGCACGGACCACCGGAGAGTGTCGCGGCGCCAATCCTGAAAGGCGCCGCAGCTATCGCCGGCTCATACAGTCCGAAAGTTTCCCATGAAAGCATCAAGCTGCTTGCGAAGCCTACCACTCTCAATCGATAGTGCTTCAGCCGAATTCAGGACCTCGCTTGACGCCGATCTAGTACTGGTTGCCCCACGATTGACCTCAGCAATGTTGCTTGCCATCTCCTGCGTCCCTTGAGCCACGTTTTGCACATTGCAGGAAATCTCTTGCGTCGCCGAGCTTTGTTTCTCGACGGACAAGGCGATAGTCGATGCGATTTGTGAAATGGAGCCGATTGTGCTGCTAATTCGATTGATTGCCATGACGGAGTCTTGCGTTGCTTCTTGCATGCCACTGATGTGCGATGAAATCTCTTCAGTGGCTCTGGCGGTTTGACTGGCCAATGACTTGACTTCTGAGGCGACCACCGCAAAGCCGCGCCCTGCTTCGCCAGCACGCGCAGCCTCGATCGTAGCGTTCAGCGCGAGCAAATCTGTTTGTTCGGCGATCTCCGTAATGATCTTGAGAACGTCGCCTATTCGTTGGGCTGCCTGTGACAGCTTGGCAACCTGTTCGTCGGCCTTCTCGGCCTGTCTAACGGCGCCGTCTGCCATTCTGTTAGATTCTTGTACCTGGCGACCTATTTCCTGAATTGAAGATGTAAGCTCTGCCGTTGCTAAGGCTACCGACTGCACGTTTGACGAAACTTCTTCCGAAGCGCCTGCAACGCGCTCCGTTAGTTCCCGCGTGACTTCAGCGGTTCGCGTTAGCGTGCCTGCAGCACCTTCGAGCTGACCCGCTGAACTGGATACATTTGAGACGATTGACCCGACCTCATCCTCGAAGTCGCTTGCAAACCGACTGAGTTCTACGCGCCGTCGCTCGTCCGCCGACCTCCTCTGGAGATCCCGCTCCTTTGCTTCGCGCTCGGCCTTAGCGGTCGCTTGCACCTTGAATTGTTCGACAGCCGCAGCCATCTCTCCGATCTCGTCTCTTCTGCCCAGTCCCGCCAGAAGAACGTCGAAGTTCCCGTTCGCCAACTCCCGCATCGCCGTGCACATTTCGATCATGGGCCGTGAAATTCCACGGCCAAGTATGAACGCGAGAGCGACACCAAATATCAGTCCACCGACACCAAGCAAAAACACCAACTCTTCCGTGCTGCTGATCACCGCCGTTGTCGCGCGCGACACCTGCTTCTGTTCGTCAACAACCACGTCTTTCATAGACTTGACGTCTTCAACAATGGCATCTGCCGACTGATTCATCGACATGACTCGATCTCGAATTGTTTCTGTATTCGTGACAAGGGATACAAATGCCGCCTGGTATCCGTCGAAGAGCGAATTGATCTCTGCCAGTTTTGGCGCCAGCAATTTCTCGTCTGTCGGGAGCGCTGCAAGACCGCTCTTGACAAACTCTATACGGGCAGAGGCACCTGCCACTGCTCCCTTTTCGGGCTGAATAATGTAGTCACTGACGCTATTACTGATGGTGAATATCTGGGAGTTGAGCTCTTTAAGATTTAGCTCGAGGGCGGTCAGCCCTTGATTCCCAGGATAGTTCAAGACCTCATCTATCCTAGAGCGCAGCGACGCCATCGTACTGTTCAGGTGAGCTATGCTTTTTCCGTTCTTGACCTTCAATTCAACCACGCTTGCAAAAATAGATGCGAAGCTTTCGAATTTGCCCTGCAGCGATGCCATCTGGTGCTCGCTACCAATCACCCCCGCGGCTGCGTTCTTGATAGCATTGCTGAGTTCTCGCTCCGCTTCCTTTGCTGCCGCGAGATCGTCTGACGATCCTGTCTGAATGTAATACCGCACTAGGTTCCGGTACGCCAAAAGAGCGCGATCGACATCCCGCATGTTGTCAGATCGCGCGACGATAGCCTGGTAGGTACCGGAACCAACTCCTACTCGCTCGAACGCGAAGTACGTGGCACCGAGACTAACTGCCCATAGGGCGAGAACCAGCCCGAAGCCAAGCATTATCTTGACTCTAAATTTGACGTTAGACAGGACGCCAGGTCGGCCGTCGGGTCTCTCTGCAATGCTTTCCACGAAGACCGTCATGAGAACCTCTTTCAAGAAGGCATCACGTCAGGCAATGTTCTCTCGGCACAACCCGGTAAGGTACCTCGCTCCTTGAACGAGATAGTGAAGTGCAAATTCTCACATTTGAGGAAGATCTGCGCGTGGCACAACTTCGAGAGCGTGCGGGACTCGAAGAACGTCGTCCCTGAAACCGGCCCTTTGCGCTGGGCCGCGGCGACGCGCACGTCATTGTATCCGATCATACCCCGACTCCCTTTTTGCGACCCGCATTCCGCTCGCGCAGGTGAGGTCTCGTTCACCTATGCCGCCGTGACCCGCTCTCAGTAGCCCAATAATGGATTAATCCTGTTGCGAAAGGGCTGACCAAATCTCGCGCGCTCAAGGTTCTCTGCGAGTATTGTAAGACAGCGATCGACATATCCGTCAGGCGCGTCCGCAGAAACATGCGGGAAGAGCATGAGATTCGGCACATCCCATAGCGGACTGTCGGAAGGCAACGGCTCTTGATCGAACACATCAAGAATGGCCCCGGACAGATGACCGCTTGTCAATGATGATGCGAGCGCCGAGTGATCGATCACGCCAGCTCGGGCGATGTTTAGCAGGCTAGCGCCCCTCGGTAGTGCCGCCATCTCGCGAGCTCCAACGAGACCGCGAGTCTCGGGCGTCAGCGGACAAGCGAGGATCAAAAGGTCGGTCTGCGGCAACTCAGCCCGGAACTCGTCTGGCGTTGCCATGCGCTCCACCGCAGCGTGTGGCCTCCCACTGCGACGAACGCCGGTGACGCGGAAACCGACGAGTTGCAGTCGCTCGGCAACGGCGCCTCCCAGTGCGCCGACGCCGTAGATCAGCACCCGACGTCCGGCGGCCAGACCTCGCAACTGCCTATTCCAGGTGTGGCGCCGCTGGTTTGTAACAATCTTCGGTACGCCCTCGTGCAGCATCAGAGCCGCCATCAGGCCGAACTCGCTCACTTTGGCAGCATGAACACCACTGGCGTTTGTCAACGCCGTTGTTGGTCGCAACCAATCAAACGGAAAGTATGTCTCAACACCTGCGCTGGTGCACTGGATGAGCTTCAAGTGCCTGCCCTCAGAAGCGATGACGGCCGTGTCCAGCCTTCCTGCAACAAGGATATCCGCACGCCGAAATGCATCCAGATCGCGCTCGTCGGAGAAGCAGCACGTCAGTTCGGCCGGGAGGCACGCCGGATGGAGATGCCGCAAGACAGCCTCCGCGGTGACCTCATAGGCAGCTTCGCGCCCGCGGACGTTCTCGATATAGATCCGCGGCGCGACGCTCCACTCCTCGGGTACAACTGCTGTCATGACCTCAGGCCTGGCTGTGCTGGGACCATCTGGCTCAGATACGGCATTCACCGCGTGTCACGCAGCGTCCTTGCGATAGTCGAAGCAACGAAATGGATTGATCGCATCGACGTCGATTTCCGCTGCAAGGCCTGGTGACGTCGGCACTGCTAGCTTTCCCTTGGAGACAGCTTTCTCCAGTGGGTTCTTCAGAACCTGCACGTAGTCGTTCGCGTCCGAGAAGTAGGGATAAGTCTCGAGGGGCATCGACATGGCAGACGCTACTGCGGCCTGCAGCGAAGCGGCGGTGCAAAGCGAGCTTGCGCAATTGTGGGGCGACACACGCACGTTATAGGCCTCGGCCATCGCGGCTATCTGCACTAGTTCGAAGATACCGCCGCAATTCCCAACGTCCGGCATCACGATGTCAACGCCACCCGTTTCTAGCAAGTTACGGAAACCGTTACGGGTATAAACGCGCTCGCCGGCCGCGATGGGGATAGACCATCGACCTGCCAGATTACGCAACCCCTGGTAATTGAATGCATCAAGCGGTTCTTCCACCCAGATAAGATCAAGCTCTGAGCAAACATCCATAAATCGGATGAGCTGATCGTTATTGAGACCGCCCGACAGGTCGAGCATCAACCCGATCTCGGGTCCAACCACCTTTCGCAGTAGTTTCACGCGGTCAACAGCGCGCTGGAATGCTGCATCATCCATCTGACGACGCTGAACATGACGAAGGGTCGATCCCTTTTCCTCTGTGGCCAGAGGATAGCACTTGAGAATTCGATACCCGTCGGCAATCGGGCGCTCCGCAGACTCGGCCCACCCGATCACATCGTCATGATGGCTGCTCCACCCATTCGCGTAGACTTCAACGCTTCCCTGGAACTTCGCTCCAAAAAGCTCGTAGACGGGAACGCCAAGTGCCTTCGCTTTGATATCCCAGAGCGCCTGGTCAATTGCGCTCATCGCCGCAAAGACGACCGCACCACCGCCCTTTGTCCAGAACGAATTGTCATAGATATCGTGCCACACGTGACGCGGAAACGTAGCGTCGGCGCCAATGACCCGCGGCGCCAGGTCGGATAGCATACCAGCAGCGGCATTTGCGCCCAGGCCGTAAGCGACTGCGGCCTCGCCGTAACCTGCAATGCCGTCCCTGGTCACTAATTCGACGATGACCGGATGGATGCCACCGCCCCGGATATTGAAAACCCGCATGTTCTCTATCGTAAGCACGACACACTCTCTCTTCTGCTGTACACGCACAGCTGTGCTGCGAGCCGACGCGTCAGGGTCGGCCGCAAATCATGATTCAATGGGTAAGGATGCGATTGAGGAAAAGTGACAGTCGTTCGGTCTTTGGTTGCCTGAATATTTGCTCAGGGGGCCCTTCCTCGGTGATCTCTCCTGCATCCATAAACACGACGCGATCAGCAATCTTTTCAGCGAAACGCATTTCATGCGTGACGCAGATCATTGTCATTCCGGATTTCGCCAGCTCGGTCATCGTGTCGAGCACTTCCGAAATCATTTCAGGATCGAGCGCCGAGGTCGGCTCGTCGAACAACATAATGCGAGGCTGCATACAGAGCGCCCGTGCGATGGCTGCGCGCTGCTGTTGTCCGCCAGAAAGTTGAGCAGGATACTTCTTTGCCTGTTCGACGATACGCACCCGTGAGAGATAGTCCATGCTTCTCGCTTCAGCCTCTTTACGCGAAAGCTTGCGAGACTCCATGGGTGCCAGCATACAGTTCTGCAGGATCGTCAGGTGCGGGAACAAGTTGAAGGACTGGAAGACCATACCCACCTCACGGCGGATATGTGCCAGCGTTCTGCCAGAGAGTTCGACATCCTCAACTGCGATCTTTCCACCCTGGTGGCTTTCAAGCCCGTTGATGCAGCGGATCAAGGTCGACTTTCCGGAACCGGAGGGTCCACAAACAACAACCTTCTCACCACGATGAACGGTCAACGAAACCTTCTTGAGAACGTGAACAGGGCCATACCACTTGTCCACTTCCCTCATGGCAATGACCTCCTTTTCTGACTTGGACGCCGCCACCGGAGGAAGGCTCGCCACGCCGGGAGTCGCAGACATCATTTCAGTAATTCCATCTCGGACATCTTCCTCAGGACCAGTTCACCTTCACTGGTGCAATGATGTTCACACAGCCGCGCCGCCAGCTTTGGTTTCCGACGCAGGATCGCCTCCACGATCGGCCGGTGGTGCTCGATTACAATTCGCGGGGAGTCCGTGCGATAGGTCGCACTGATGAACATCCGCACCTGCTGTTCCACCATGCGGTAATGGTTCACCAGCCTGCCGTTCCTCGAAAGCTCGACAATGCAACGATGGAGCGCGAAGTCCTTGCGCTTGATTTCCGCTGTATTGGCCGGCCGGGCGGCCGCCGCGAAAAGCTCCTCCCCCGCTTTCTCCAGCCTTGCGGCCCCCTCGGCATCAAGCTGTTCAGTGGCGAGGCGTGCAGCCACTGACTCCAGGCTGCCGCGAAGCGTGTAGATTTCCCAGAGATCATGGGGCCCGAAATCAATCACCGACCAACCCGTGTAGGGCGTCAAGACAACGAGGCCATCAGAACTCAACTGGTGCAACGCTATGCGGACCGTTCCGCGAGAAACTCCAAATTGCTCGGAGAGTTCGATTTCCGTCAGTCTCTCGCCGGGCTTCATCGCTCCGGTAAGTATGGCCTCCCTCAGGGCATCCGCAGCCAACTGCTCGGCTGGCTGACGCTTAAGCAGCTTCAAAGCCATTGCAACAACCTCTCCCCAGGTAGACGAAATAAGAAGACCTTGATGATCACGCTGCGATTCCACCGAACAGGCCAACGCGCCCCCTGCCGAATCGGCGCTCCAGCGACCGTTGAAATAGCCCATAAGCAAGGGCAATCGCGAGATACCAGATTGCTACAACGGCAATCACCTCGAAATATTTGAAATTTGCGCTGAACAGATTTGTGCCTGTCGCGAATATCTCTGGAATTGCTATCGCGAATAGGAGGGACGTGTTCTTGATCAGGTTGATTGCTTGATTGCCCGCGGGCGGGATGGCGATCCGCACGGCCTGGGGGAGGATTACTTTGGACATCATCGAGTAGTAGCTCAAGCTTAAAGCTTGAGACGCTTCACGCTGGCCACGATCAACGGACTGAATACCGGCACGCACGATCTCGGTCATGTATGCGCCCTCATTGAATCCAAGCGCAACAATGCCGGCAGCAAAGGCTGGAAGGTTTATCGCCCCGCCAGTCAATGCCGGCAGACCGTTATACCAGAAGACGATCTGAACGAGCACCGGTATGCCCCTCACTGTCATTACATAACCCCTGACAATTTGGGTCAGGCCCGGCAGGGGGGAAGTCAATATGACACCCCCGACAATCCCGATCACGATCCCGATCAGCATTGATATCGTCGCGATGACAACGACGATCAACACTGGCTCAAAGAACCGCGTTGAGAAGAGGAGGCTCCAGAAATAGCTGCCGTCGAAATGCATGCTGACTTCGCCCTCGTCTGGCTTGTTGACTGCGATCAGTCGCCACCCTTCCGGATGTCGCCATCGGCCAGATTCCACTTCGTCAAAAGCTTGTCGTACCCGCCAGTAGCCACAAAGGCGGAGAACGCCGAGGAAATCGCGTCATGGAGCCCGGCCTCACCTTTGCGGATCACAATGCCATTTCGATTTCGCATTGTGCCCGGACCGCGACCACTAAGCACCGGGCTGGCCTCAATGAAATCATCTGGTCGCTGCTGAATCAGGTTCGCAGCTACCGGCCAATCAACGAAGGCAACGCTGACCGACTTCTTGGCGACTTCATTCAGCGCTTCGATCTGGTTTGTAAATGTCTTCATGAGCATCGGCTTGTCAGCCGGACATTCCTGCTTCACCCGTTCGAGAGCCGCCATCTGGGAAGTGCCCGCGACGAGAGCGACCGGATGCCCGCAGACGTCCTTTTCAGTTTCGAATTTCAAACCGCTGCCCTTCCGAGTAACCAGCCGCAACCCTCCCTTAAACACCGGAACGAAATCGAACACTTCCTTGCGCGCGTCGGTGATGCCCACCGCCGCGGCAACAACATCGAACTTCTTCGCGATCAAACCGGGAAACAACCCCTGGAATGTCAGGTCGACGTACTTCGGCTTGAGGCACATCTCTTGAGCTAGGCCAGCGACCAGCTCCGGATCAAAGCCAGAGGGCTGGCCGTCCTTAGCGAAACCCATGGGAGGGGCCGTCAGGGCAACGCCGATGGTGAGAAAGCCTGGCTCAACGAGATTGGGCGCCGCTGGGCAAGCTCCAGAGGCAAGGCTGCTGGATGAGACGACAAAAAGCGCCGCGATAAGGGCCGGCCGGAAGCGAGGCAGGATTGCAACGACAGACATGATTATCCCCTCAAATCACTGGACTGGACGCAAGCAGCCTGGCTTGCGGCTATCCGCCAAAATTCCACCAACAGGGCAAAAAGAAAGCCGAATTGATGATTGCTGACAATCAGCGATGTTGACTTTTAGCCGCCGTCGCATGTATGTCAAGCTTCGTCAGGGCGATTTCCCCGGCCGGCCAATGTGGCTGACGCCCGGTGATGCAATACTGTCGCCTCCGCAGACTGTGCGGTGGGGTCTGTTTTCGCGCGCACTCTGATGTCCCTCACGGGACGTTTCCTCCCGAGACTTTGCCATGGTGCGTCCATGGCCAACCCGCCGCTTTCGCAAGAGAGCGGCGGGCTTTTTATTAGGAAGCCATCACAAGCTGTGTTTCGCAGGTCCCGTTAAGAGATGCACCGGATCTTCCAAACCTTCATCGACGGCCTGCTGAGCGCTCGGGATCCGGAAGCCCTTCGCGATGCCATGGCAGAAGCGAGCGCAGCTCTCGATCTTCCCTGCTTCGCTTATCTCACCCTCCCTGGTGACCGGCACGCTCACCCGAACTTAATCTCGACGTATCCTGCAAACTGGACGACGCACTATTTGGAACGCCGCTATGAGCGGTTCGATCCCGTCATTGATCGTGCGATCAATCATACTGAACCATTTCAGTGGGGACTTGGAATCCAGTCATTCGATCCTTCGGAATCACGACATGAATTGTTCGATGAGGCCGCACGATTTGGTATCCGATGCGGATTCACGATTCCCATTCACGATGTTCGCGGTCCGACCGCAGCCATGACTTTCGCGTCGGATGAGCGTCGGCCGCAGTTCGAACGGACTATTGGTGAGCACTCGCGCGTACTGCAGCTTATGGCAATGTATTTTCATTCGCACGCTCGCCGCAAGCTTGCTTCGGAGCGCTTGATCAACGGGGTGTCGCTGTCGCCTCGCGAGCTCGAATGCCTTAAATGGGCCAGCCATGGCAAGTCCGCATGGGAGATTGGCCACATACTCGGCATTTCACGTCGAACAGCCGCCTTTCATCTGGACAACGCTAAGGCAAAACTGCGCGTTCATTCGATCTGCCAGGCTGTCGCCTGCCTGGTCGCATCCAGGTCGACGACATAGTCGCCTGGTGCACGATCAGCTTCGATGACACCCTGTGCGCCTGCACAGGATGCCTTGATGGGCGAATTGGCTTCTCATTGCTGACACTTCAGCATGAGGAGGCAAAAAATGATGCAGCTGATTTCGACCGACTACTACGGTGACTTTGTCGATGAGATCACGGAGATGCACCGCCTGCGATACCGGGTTTTCAAGGACCGGCTCGGATGGGATGTCGAGGTATGCGGCGGAATGGAGGTGGACAGATTCGATGCCCTGCACCCTGCCTATCTGATACAGCGGGCCAACGACGGGCGCGTCCAGGGCTGTGTGCGGTTGCTCCCCTCCTCCGGACCAACCATGCTCCGCGATGCCTTTCCCGTCTTGCTGGACGGTAACGAGGCTCCCTCCAGCACATCTATCTGGGAGAGTAGCCGCTTTGCGCTCGACATTCACCATGATGCGCCGAAGGTTCATGGTCTGGCGACGGCAACCTACGAGCTGTTTGCTGGTATGATTGAATTTGGATTGTCGCGACAGCTTACGGATATTGTGACGGTGACCGATGCCCGGATGGAAAGGATCTTGCGGCGCGCAGGATGGCCATTGCGACGGCTCAGCGAACCTCGCGAACTTGGCAGCACCCTTGCGGTCGCCGGATATCTGGAAGTCTCCGACAACAGCCTGATGCGCGTTCGTGCCGCCGGCAGCCTTCGGGGGCCGGTGCTCTGGGTACCAGCCACACGTGCGGCGGCCTAGAGGCGACCAATTTCAGACACAGTCGCCATTGGAGCCGCTTTTCAATATGGCAGCGACTCCATCGTTGGCGGGATGATATCCAACAGCTGCGGCGAGGCGCGCAAACATATGCCAATTGCTGGAGCAAAAAATATCGACCTGCATCATCTCCGTTCGGCGGTTGCCGCAGCCGATTGCGGAAGCTTTCGTCAGGCAGCAGGAACGCTCGGCATTCGCCATTCCGTGCTCAGCCGCTCAATCGGTCAGCTCGAGCACTCTGTTGGCGTAGCCTTGTTCAGGCGATCACGTGGAGGAGTCGTTCCGACATTTGCTGGTCGGAGAGTCTTGCAAATATCGCGCATGATCCTTGAGCAAGTGGATACCCTGATTGTGACGGGACGAGCCAGCGGCCGAGGCGATACTGGACGCCTCTCGATCGGCTTTTGCACTTCAATCTCCGCGGGCAACCTGAGGGCGAGCCTTGTCGAATTCAAACAGCGTTCACCTCAAGTTGAGCTCGCGGCCGTGGAGCGCTCGCGCACTCGTCTCATAAATTCGCTCAGGAGCGGAACGGTCGACATTGCAATCATTCCGGGAGCAGATTCTTCTACAGATAGCCGGCGCCTTCCCGTCTGGAGCGAGCGTATTCTCATGGCGTTGCCAAGAGACCATCAGCTAGCCACCCGCGAGATCATCTACTGGACTGATCTTAGCGATGAAACGGTTCTGCTGAGCGTGTGTGATCCGGGAGCACACATAGAAGATCTGCTGGTATCTCATCTCATCGTGGACGCGAAACGCCCGAATATCGAGTGGCATGATGTGAGTCGCGGCATCGTCAAGAGCCTGGTTAGCATGGGCCTTGGCGTTGGCCTTGTGATGGAATCAGACGTTGGCGTCAGCCTTGCTGGCCTGACTTATCGGGAGGTACAAAGCGGGGCCGGCCCGAGCCGAATCGATTTTTATGCTCATTGGCTCGCAGACAATGAGAACCCCGCTCTTCGGCGGTTCGTTGCACTCCTGGCCGAGCGCTATCCGTCCACGTCCGTTTTTGGATGATGACCGCGTCTCAACCGAAGAAAGCCCCTGTCTGTAGCCATGAACCGGGCCAGCATCGGCGCGATCAAGCGGTTAGCATCTACAGGCTGACCAGTTTCTCGCTCGAACGCTTCAGCATAGGCGACCAGATCCCGATGGACTGAAGCCGGCAATTCCGCGCTCACCTTTACCGGTTTGTCGTCGGGGACTATCCCGATCTTAAGCTTTGGCACGCCGTTAGCCTCTATATGGTTGAAGGACGAGATCGCGATTGACCAGGACGCGGACCGGGAAACCAGGCCGTACGTTCAGGGTAGGCTGGATGTTGAGACTGCGCCGAACAACCTGCTGTCCGGTCTGGTTTAGCGAGTCCGAGGCGCCGTGCCGCAATGCCTGGATGATGGCCCTGTTGTTGCTATTGGTATCTGATCCTGCGCCAAGTTCCGTCCCGACAGCCAGAAACGTCGATAACGCGGCGGCCTTGAACAGCTCACCCCAGTGATTATCGACCTGATCCTCAAGGCCTGCATACCCGGCAGCGTCAGCGCCTGGCTGTCGCTCGAGAACGATAGAGCGTCCATTCGGCATGATCAGACGGTTCCAGAGGAGCAGGACACGAGACTGGCCGAAGGCGACCTGGCTGTCGTAGATCCCGATCAGACGCGCGCCCTGCGGCACCAACAAGAACCGACCGGTGGGTGTGTCGTACACGTTTTCGGTCACCTGCGCGGTGATTTGGCCTGGAAGATCCGATCTAATCCCCGTAATCAGAGCTCCTGGAATCACCGTTCCAGCCTGTACGATGTAGGGTGAAGCGGGCTTCGTGACACGGTCCGAGCTTACCGTGCGACGGTCCACAGAGGCGTTCGCGAAGGCAAGCTTGCGGTCCTGGCCGCTTTGCGCAGCTCCATCATCGCCGGTGCTCGTTGCGTTCGACAGCACAACGCGCTCGCCGCCAACAGCCGCAGCAGCGGATTGACGCACTTCTCGACCATTGGTCGAAGCAAACAGGCGACTGATGCGGGCTGCTTCGGTCTCTTGATCTAGGCGCTGCTGCTCCGGATCCGCGCCGATCGTCGGCGGCTGGCCTTGAGCTGCCAGGATCGGCCGACCGAGGTCGCCAGGAAGCGGCGGACCAAGCTGCGGCACTGGCTGGCGCTGAACGCCAGCATAGTCCTTCGGCAGCGTGGCAATACCGTCCGCAACATTGCGGTGGTCGGTACTGTAAAGCTCATCGGCCCCGTGATTGCGGGAGCGATTGTTCTGCAGCGACCACAGCATCGCTCCGCCGATGACAAGCAGGGCGACCGCACTCCCTCCCGCTAGTACTTTCCGTGACAAGCGTGTCACCCGCGGGTGCTCCGCTCTCAAGCGGAAGCTCCTGGACTGATCCTCTTGTGTCTTAGGCAGAGCCGCTTGCTCCTGATCGTTTCCATTCCGGGTGTTCATGACGACGGCCTCCCGTCGGTCCGGACAATCCTGACCCTCTGCTGGTGCTCGCCGCCGAGCCGCAGTTCGGCGGCTGCAAACAGCCGATCGACGATCAACACGTTGCCGTAAGCACGATAGTTGACGAGTTCGGTCTTGCCGTCTGGGCCGATGACGAAGAGCGGAGGCATTTCGCCCTGGACGATACCTTTAGGAAATTCGACATAGACCTTGCGGCCATCGTCATATGCGGCGAGCGGCCGCCAGGGAGGACTGTCCCCTTCGATGGCATAGCGGGAGATACGCTGCGCCGGATCAGGAAGAACGGGCTTCAGAGCGATCGAACGCGATCGTTCCCGTGCTGTTTCCGGATAGTACCAGGCAACGGACGGCATGTATGGCCGCTCGCGGGAGCGGAGCTCGATCAGGTAGGTGCGGCGATCGGTGTTGACGACCAGGTTGGTCGCGATCGAAGCTCGGGTCGGCTTGACCAGTATATGGACGCGCCGAGTGTCGCCGCTCCCGCTCTCGGTGTCGCCCACGACCCAGCGGACAGTATCTCCAGCCGCGATGGGCCCTGATCCCGTCAACTGCTCTCCCTCCTCAAGCGCGATATCCGTGATCTGCCCTGGCGCGGCGTAAATCTGATAGAGCGCCCCCGGACTATAGGCGTAGATTTGCGCAGCGTTGAAATAGCCTCGTTTGCGTGGTTCGACCCGGGCCGCGCTGTTTGCCGTTTCCACCCGGCTCACGGGTTCGGCGTCTTCCTTCCCTCCCGACTCGCCGCCGAGAGAGGGCTTCCAGAGGGGTGGAACATGAAGTGGTCGCGATCGGTCGTCGAGAGTCACTGGCGTCGCCGGCAACGGAGGAACTTCAGCGTCATAGCTGATCTCTGGCGGAATGTAGGTCGCGCACCCACCGAGCACAGACGAGCTAAGCAGAAGAGCGGATAGAAGTGCACGCTTCGAGCTCACGAACTCGGGCCAAGCCGAATTGAGCCTGTTTTGCTGAACGGAACATCTCAAATGAACGTCAGACGGCGTCTTAGTCACTGACCTAACTCCTTTGACCAGTTGATGGCGCGGACATAGACCCCAAGGGGATTCTTGCGCAGACGTTCGGCATCGCGCGGCGTCTCGATCACGATCGTTAGGATTGCAGTCCAACGCTCGGTCGAGCTCAATGAGCCGTTGTCGTAGGTGCGCTGGGTCCACGCGACGCGAAAGCTTTCCGAAGATGCGCGAATGACGCTCGAGACGTCCACGGAGATTTGCGCCTTGCCCAACTTGGCAAACGGGTCATTGTTGCGTGCATAGTCGTTGAGCGCAGCGGCGCCGCGATCGGTCGTAAAATCATAAGCCCGGAGCCAGTTTTGGCGCAGAACGATGCCGTCGGCCGGCAGGCCTCTGACATCCTCGATGAAGCGCGCCAGATGGTATGCGATCTGCGCGTCTGTAGGCTGATAGTCCATGTTGGCTGGCGCGACCCTTTGGGCCTTGCCGAGATGATCGACCTCGACCACCCACGGCGTGATCGAGCCTTGGCTTGATTGCCAGACAAGGCTGCCAGCGAGACCGGCCGACAGCATCAAACAGCCAAACGCCATTAGGCGCCAGTTCTTGGCTTGCACGCGCGCCGATCCGATGCGTTCGTCCCAAACCTGTGCGGCCTTTTGATACGGCGTAATCGGCTCGGGCATGCGCCCGTAGTGAACTGATGGTCGTTTGAACATCGATGGTTGCCCGTGGTATGGAGTGACCGATTTCAAGTTGTGCGAGATGGATTCGAGGCGCTGCTGTGCGGCGGAGTTACAGTAGTGCGTCTCAGCGTTCTCCTTCGGACAAATCGACGGAGGAGCCACTGCCGCCGTGATCCCCCGAGCGGATGGCATGGCCAGCGGCCGAGGCACCATGCCGAATGGTCTCGGCGCGCTTCATGCGACGGGCCCAATCAGGCTGTCCTTCGGCCGGGGCGCTTGTGCCGTGCTCGCTTGCTTGGGTCCGTCCGAAGGCAGCCGCGGCTCGACGCAAAGGACTTGTCGCTGCCGAGCTGCCCGCCTCCGCCAAGCCGGCAAGGCCGCCGCTTCGATAGGCGGCTGTGGATCCGGTTATGACAGCGCCGCCACCGCGCGCCGCGCCTGCAATCGCACCGCCTGCGAGACCAGCACCGCCTGCAGCAAGTCCTGCGCCCGCCGCAACAATGCCGCCAGCAGCAAGCCCTGTTCCAATCGCGGCGCCGGCGCCGAGTTGGGGTCCGCCTGACACCAGGCCGTTTGCGATACCCGGGCCGAAGATGCCGAGGCCCAGCAACGAAAGCGCCGCAAGCATCAGCGTCATCGCGTCTTCGATGGTCGGCTGTGCACCGCCGAAACCGGCGGTGAACTGTGAGAACAAGGTCGAGCCAATGCCGACGATAACGGCCAGAACCAGGACCTTGATTCCAGAGGATATGACGTTGCCCAGGACACGCTCCGCCGCGAAGGCGGTCTTGCCAAACAAGCCAAAGGGAATGAGCACGAAGCCGGCCAGCGTCGTGAGCTTGAACTCGATCAGGGTGACAAAGAGCTGGATCGCCAGAATGAAGAAGGCGAGCAGCACCACGGCCCACGCGAACAGGAGGACAACGATCTGAACGAAATTCTCAAAAAAGCTGATGTACCCCATCAGGTTTGAGATCGAATCGAGGAGCGGTCGGCCGGCATCAAGTCCGACTTGGGCGATCTTTCCCGGCCGCAGGAAATCCGATGCAGACAGGCTTGTGCCAGTCGCTTTCAACCCAAGACCCGCAAAGCTCTCGAAGATGATGCGCGCCAAGCTGTTCCAGTTGCCGATCAGGTAGGCAAAGACGCCTACGAAGAGCGTTTTCTTGACGAGGCGCGCGATGATGTCCTCGTCCGTTCCCCAACTCCAGAACAACGCGGCGAGCGCAATGTCGATCGCAGCAAGGGTCGTTGCGAGATATCCGACTTCGCTTCCTAGCAATCCGAATCCGTTGTCGATATAACGTGTGAACGTTTCAAGCAACTGGTCAATGATCCCCGTGCCAGTCATGGCTTGCTCGCCTCAGGGGTCACCAGGTTCGGATATCCCTGCGGGATCCGGCTTTGATCCTTTGGAGCGAGCGCCCCGCCGCCGGCGGAATCGTCGCGTCCTGGAACTGCGGCACCGTCTTTCTTGCCCAAGAAGCGACGGCGGTTTTCGGCCCAAACTTGCTTGCAACGCTCATAACCCGCTCCTCGCTCCGCAGTGACGCTGCGGCAGCGCGCGAGGTCTGAGTTGGTTGCGTCTGTCGTCTGCTCTGCTTTCGGCGGCGGAGGACCGTCTCCGCCGCGAAGCTGAATCGTGCAGGCGGTGACGACCAACACGCCAATTGTTGTAAGCAGCGACAATGCCTTGAATGCCCGGATCTCGGTCATCAGTGGAACATCTGCACGTTTGAGGATTGATAGCCCTGCCCCGGCGTAAGAAAACGCCGGAGCTGTTCGCGGCCCTGGTCCTTGGCCGCCGCGCGTTGCGCTGCTTCAAGGCTCTGCGCCCTGCCCTGTGCCGCCACGACAGCCGTCAGGTCCGCCAGCTGCTGCGCATTCAGTGCGAGAATCTGGTTGCCGGCCTGTGTCGCCTGCAGGGCGCCGCTAGCGCTCTGACTTGACGTCACGAGTGCAGACATCTGTATTCGATTAGTATCGAGGTTGCCAACGATGCCGGCCTGGACACGAAGGGCGTCCTGCGTTGCGGCATAAGAATTCTGCCATCGCGATTGAGCATTGGAGATCAGCAACTGATCCGATTGGCTGCTGGCGGCTGGCGCGTAGCTCGTCGAGAAGGCATGATCGATCTGCTGGACGTCATAGGCAATGCGCTGCGCCTTGGCCAGCAATTGCTGAGTCCGCTGGATCGAGGATTGCAGTTGCCGCAGCGACGAATATGGCAGGCTTGCCAGGTTCTTGGCCTGATTGATCAGCATCTGCGCCTCGTTCTGCAACGAGGTGATCTGATTGGTGATCTGCTGGAGCTCTCGCGCGGCGGTCAGGACGTTCTGGACGTAGTTGTTGGGATCGAAGACGATCCATTGGGCTCGCGCCGGCACCGTGGCATCGAATATCAGCGCGACGGCAGCAGCAGCCGCCAATAGGCCAAGACGCCTCATAGCGATTTCTCCAGATTGATGAGATTAGGGATCAGGTCGATGGCCCAGGCGACGCCACGGTGCTGTAGCCAGGCTGGCACGAAGCCGTCAGGTCCATGTTCGGCGAGGAGTTGCGCTATGGCAGCCTGATCTGTCTTGGAAGAAGCTGCCATGAAGGCGAGCGCGACTTCACCAAGTCCAAGCTCGAACATGCGGTTGCCGCGGCGCGACTGGCAGTAGTAGTCGCGCTTTGGCGTTGCCCGGCTCAAAAGTTCGATTTGGCGATCGTTGAGTCCGAAGCGGCGGTAGATGGCAGTGATCTGCGGTTCGATCGCCCGTTCGTTCGGCAGTAACAGACGAGTTGGGCAGCTTTCGATGATCGCCGGCGCGATCGCGGAGTTGTCGATATCCGAGAGCGATTGGGTGGCGAAGATGACGGACGCATTCTTCTTCCGAAGCGTCTTCAGCCATTCGCGAAGCTGGCCGGCAAAGTCCTCGTCGTCGAGAGCAAGCCAGCCTTCGTCGACAATGAGAAGTGCCGGCCGGCCGTCGAGACGGTCTCCGATCCGATGAAAGAGGTAAGCCAGAACGGCTGGGGCGGCGCTCGTTCCGATTAGCCCTTCAGTCTCAAACGCCTGAACCGAAGCTTCGCCGAGGCCCTCGAATTCGGCATCGAGCAGGCGGCCGGATGGACCGCCGAGGCAATATGGTTGCAGGGCGCGTTTCAGAGAGTTCGATTGGAGCAGGACTGACAGGCCCGTCAGGGTACGCTCCACCCTCGGCGCCGAAGCGAGAGATGTTAGCGCC
>Ga0214544_1006862_pt1 | contig 20589 bp, 8 predicted proteins | sample CNSS3metaG_FD_160074 | JGI IMG/M metagenome (GOLD analysis project Ga0214544, IMG submission 160074) | Root nodule microbial communities from cowpea collected in UCLA plant growth center, Los Angeles, California, USA - CNSS3 | ecosystem: Host-associated > Plants > Roots > Nodule | place: USA...
ACTCAAAAAGAAGGGATTGACTTTAAAGAGACTTTTTCTCCAGTTTCATCAAAAGACTCTTTTAGGACAATTATGGCTCTTGTTGCACATTATGATTTGGAGCTTCATCAAATGGATGTCAAAACGGACCAAATGATTCACATAGATCTCAACCTCCTCCTTTATGTTTTCTGCGTATTCTACCAACTCCCAAGCATGCATATCTTCATATAATGGTCTTAAATATCTATCCATTCTCCCTTTCTTAGGCTTCCACCACATATACAACTGGTCATCATACTTAAAATCCTTCTTAAGAATACCTAATGCTTCGAAGTAGGACCACATATCTGGATCCACTCCTCACATTACATGCTTTTCTCCACCTTCATAACACAACATCTTTCCCCTAGATCTTTCAAACTTGCCCATGTGATGGAACACAATTGAGAAACCCATATGTTCATCAAATGAAAACAGAACCCTAAACCCATAAAAACCAACAACAAATCCAAACAACAATAACACAAAAATGGAAACCCATCAAAACCCTATATCAAAATAACAAATGAAAGAAAGCCCTTACCTTTGTTTCCTTGAGATGACGTCAATCACACATTCCGCATCACACCACGCGAACAATGCAAAAACCTAGTCACACAACCGTTTGTGGCATTTGTTTTCCCTTTTCACCATGCAAACGAACGAATTCCCGAACAGCTTTCGTGAACCCTAGCTTTCTTGAACAACACTCTAAACACTCTCATTAGGGTTAACGTCGTTCACAAAATAGGGACTGAAACCATGAATTTTGAAATCATGAGGACCAAAATGGTTTGAAGTTTTCAGGAGGGACCATTTCCAAAAAATGATAATACTATCAGGACAAAAAACATAATTAACCCTTAAAAAAATTTCCGCCTTGAATATCTTATCCATTATAAGATAGACGACGAGCCATCATAGTGGGGAAAATCAAGCAAAATATCGCGAGGCGGCAAAACCATTGTAATAGGTGAAACTTTCATTGTCGAACCTGAGTTCGACGAATATCCATGAGGAGACGAAGACCGAAGCAAGAGTTATTGTAAAGCCACTTTAATCTCGTCCATCGTCAGTTCTTGTGCTTGATTCTTATCGTCCATAGTTTTTTGAAGTTTCTCGACCGTCACTGCCAAACATCGAATTCGAATGTCTTCAGCGTTATTGTGAATCTCAACTTGCATCTCTTTCATTCGCGTATTCTCTCGCGTTTTTGAAATTATTTTAAATTCTATATATCTTTTAAACTTTTAAACTTTTTAAAAAATATATGTAGTATATTTTAGAAATTAATGGAAATTAAATTGTGTGACTTTATATTTTTGTTATAAAACACAACATTTAATCTTAAAAGTTGGTCATCTAGCTTTCTTTAGTCTCAATTTGGTTCTGATTTTTCAAAAAGTTGATGCAATTTAGTTATTTTCATTAAATTTTTTGAAGCAAATCAAAAGATTTTTCATACACTTGGATTATGTTAATTGCACCAACAAAACAAAACATCATTATTAACCGTTTCAATTTTCAATAAATTGAGACTAAAAATATATTAGACAACCAACTAGACATTTATGAACAAATAAAGAAAAAAAATCATTAAACCAAATATTTATTAAGATATTTTTTATTTCTTTCTCATTGTCTTTTTAATTTTTCACAAATTGTATTCATCTCTCATTTTCATATGTTTTCTTCTTTTTTTTTGAAGAAAAAAAAATTAGACACAAACTCATTTTCTTTTTTCTGATTTCTCATTTGTTTTCTTTCTTTCTTGAAAAAAAAAGGTAACTCTCCATCGTCTTACCTGATAATAAAATATTAGTTTAAGAGTTATTAACATGATTTTTTTATTTTACAAGCCTTTTGCAAATTCTTTTTTATGAATATATAAGATAATTCATTTTTTATGAATATATAAGATACAATTTGTATTCTAATATTATTTTAAAAAAAAATTATTTATATAGATGAAAAATAAAATAATAGATTTATTTATTTTTAAATGATTAAAGAAAAGTTATTCGTGAAGATAAAAACAGATATATTTCACTTAAATATTTTAAAACATTATACTAATAATCTAATCTAATGAGAATTATTTTTTGAAATATTATACTAATAATCTAATTTAATAATTAAAAAATTATATTATTTTGGTCTTTCCAAAATTTTTAGTCAAGATATCACTTGTCCTTTGTTTTTCCATAGTTAGCCACATGTCCCTTCTACTCCACTCACTCTCTCTCGAAGTATCCTTACTCATATTTTTTACAATGTGCCACTCATACGAGTTGAATTGTATAACTATTTTGAAAATCAACCATAGAATAAATGGCTGGCTGTTGATGAAATTATTGTAAGTCTGACATGTTTTTAATTTTACATGCAATGTCCTATTTATGTTTGCCGCTTACAGTGATGAAACTCTACAAAGTTATGAACATCTTGTCCTTGTTTTTGAAATCAAAGAAAGGAAAGTTGTGGATAGCTATTTGAAGGCTCGCGGTTGAGTTTCTGTCATTAGATATAACATTATGTATTTTCACAAATTGTTAAATAAAGGCTGGGAAATTTGAAGAAATTCCAACAAAGTATTTTTCACAAATTGTTAAACAGGAAATTCTTGATTTCTTTAACGTGAAGAAAATTTAATTGGGTATGGTATAAAGCACGTAAACAGAAGATCTTTCTCTTTGTATTATCACCGTAACCATAATGTTGTGCACGTATTACAGGTTAATGGGATGAGTCATGCTCAATAAACAACCTTCTTGAGAAGTTTCACCAGTCATTTTTTTTGTATCTTTTGACATCTCCTGGTAAGTTTGTATTCGTCGGAGTTTAAATGATTCCATTTGCATTACTTGTCGCACCACTTCCGATAGTGACAGATCTCCATGCCAATACTAGTAATTCCACTCCCCAAAACCCATCTCCTTAGAAGTTGATGGCAGCCACAAATCGTGGAAATGGTTGAGTTTCTCTTGGAAGGTTTTGGTCATTCATTTATAGGGTGTTGTTGTCTCCTTACTCCCATTTTTTCTACGTCAAGTACCCAATAACACCCTAACGGTGAACTTTGTATAGTGGGATTTTCTATCAGTTTTTAGCTTGCCGATTTTATAATTGATATTGGGTTGTCCAATTTTCGAAGCATCTGCATCTCAACTTGAGAAAAACTAGTGTGCTAGCTTAAAGTCTGTAACTATATCAACAGCATTCATCGTCTTGTTTTACTTAAGGGTGCATTTTGAAGATTTTTATGGTATTAATGTTGGTGACTACTGGAAGTGGTTGGAATCCTTTGGGTTTGGAACAATGCTACTTACCTCTATGTAGATGTTGTTCATCTACCATGCTGTGCACTGTGTATTCACATTTTATTTCATCGATGCTGACATGTACTATTGCTCAGTCAGACTAGCTATTCAAATGAGGGTTTGAGAATTTTATTCTTTTTGTTTGTGTTTAAAAAAATGAAACACCATTTTTTTCTATAAGTAATTATTTATATGGACAATGATATTTTAATCCACTTTTTTTTATCTATTTTTAATTCACCACTTCAATCACCATTAAATTATCACATCACATCACTAAAAAGAATAAAAAAAGATGATCTAATGATGATTAAAACAATAAATTAAAAGTGAATAAAAAAAATGAATTAAAATATCATTTTTCTTATTTATAATTAAACCAACAAGACTTATTTCACGAATAGTTGCAAGCAGGGGCAGACCTATGTGGTGACAGGGGAGCCGTGGCTCCCCCAATGTTTTTTTTTTGAATTTTTTTTATATATATTTATATATTTTTTAAATTATATTTATATATTATTTATATTATGAAAAATTATAATAAAAGATAAAATAAAAAATTTAATGGAGACATTGATTTATAAAAGAGATTAGATTTTTTTTTCTCGCTATAAGATCTTTCCACCATGTAAATTATGAGAAATCAATACAAAGATATAGATTGGGAAATAGAGGTTGGAAAACACATAAATTGATATTGAAGTATACATTATTGTATGATGTCTCAGATCAAGGTTAGTATTTTATCATGATTTATGTATGTTAAATTTATGATTCTTTTTAGAATGTTTATCCCAACTTAATAAAACCCTAATTATGATTTTAGGGATTCTTTTATGAAAATGGTATGAACCCTAATTATAATTTTTCCCATATTATTATAATCCTTAATTGTGAAATTTAGGGATTTTGTGTTTTTTGCTGCCTATGGTAATTTTTTGTAAAGTTTTGAATTCATACGGTGTTGCTTATTTAATTAAAGTGGTATGAGTTTTGTTATGTTTTGCATTGTGATAATTGTGATTTGTGAATATAAATTTTATTTTTTTCAGATAGGCGGGAGATGATAAATTTATATTAGAAAGATTATGATAAAAAGTAAAAAAATTGATTCTTTTTTTTTAAAGAGTTAGGTTTGTGATAAATATGAAAAAAATGCATTTACATTAACTAAACTTGAGAAATTTCATGAGAACCAAGAATTCAAGACAATAAAAAACAAATATCTAAAGTTCTTAGAATTATAATATAATGAATTTAAAAATTCATTATAACGCAAGAAAAACGGCCTCAAATTTGACAATACTACAAAATCAATGGTATTCATGGTTTGGTATCATGAAATAATAGCATGATATAATAATGAATGATAGTAATATTTTTTTTGAATAGAGAAAAGATGAAAAGCTTTTTTTTAACTAAAAAAAATTATATATAACAAATCTATTTGGCTCCCCTACATTTTTTGTCCAAGTTCCGCCACTAGCCGCAAGAACTCAAGCAACATTTAGTTACTTGTCACATCACACACATGAGAAGACACGAGGCAATATTGGATAACAAGTTAGAATGATTCAGAATAGAGTACACCTAACAAATGATAGACTTCTTTTAAATAATCTTAAATTTTAAAATATTATTTAATAAATAATGTAGTTAATTGTTAAATTTTATAATAGTTACAATAATATATATTATATTGTTAACTTTGATTTATTATTTGTTAAGGTTAGTTCTTAAAATTAAAATATAAATATGTATAAAGTCAATTAATTAATTCATTCATTTTTTGATTATGGGTTATGAGTTGTTTAGTTGTGTTGTACAGACATTCCTTTTTGCTATACGATTTTTTTTCTCTCTAACTATTCGTGGTTTAAAAAGATTATTCAAATTTCGTTCAAAAATAATTTTAGCAGACTATGTGAATTATTCTTGTTCTTGATCTTCTTTTTCTGATATAGCGTTGATGTTCTTTTTCTCATATAGCACGCGTCTTTATCTTATCTTGTACGGAGAGAACAATTTTCTAAAACTTAACGAACTTTTCATATTACAAATGTTATTTGCTAATGAAAGAAAATATGATGTTATAACCAATAGATTAAGTGGAATTGTTTCATGATTTATTAATTAATTATGTCATACATATACTTTTTTCAAGGAGTGACGAATTCTTTAAACGAAAACAATAACATGGTTTGCTAAACTTTTCCAAAAAACAAAATTGTATAAATAGTAAATATAATATAAAAAACGAATAAGTAACATGAATGTTGTTTTATAATCTGTCCAGAAATAACTTTGGCCATCGTTCTGTTTTTTATTACCTTTCAAGCTGCAATGAAACTTCTTCAAGAAAACAAATCTCAAGCCGTGTATTTATTTCTAAAAATACCAATTAGTAATACAAATAGAATTACAACTTTAGACTATATCAAAACAGATTTCTTGAAATTTTTTATCAAACAACAAACAAAGAGAGAAAGATCAAACACATAATACACATAATTTAATAATGGTTCACTCAAAACGAGCTACACCCAGTTAATCAAGGCTATCTTAGTCTATCTTAGTCTGACTTTACACGGTTTCAAAAGTTTTAAGAAATCTAGCAAGATTACACTTTCGAAAATATAAAACTACAATAATATTCTTGAATCTCACAAGAATCTCAATAAAACACAACAAGACCCCCACTTGTAGACCTAGAATCCTACTAGGAAACACCTAGAAATTTAAGAAAGATCAAACCTTGGTAATGACTCTTCCTAGTCATCGATACCTCTTTCTCCTAGTCTCTTACACCAAGCAAATATTCCAAGAATTCAAATATCACCACACGAACAACTGCAAATCTATATAGTTTAGAGAGAATTTTCCAAAGTATTCAAACTGATTTCATGTTCAAAATGACAATTGTTATTGACCTCTATGAAAAACGAGACTTTATAGCTTATCTATTAAAATATTCTAACAAGAGTGATAAGGTGATCTGGTGGTTAGAAGGAACGGAAGCGTGAGAAGGTTGTTGGTTCTATCTCCGAGAACTTTGTAATTGTGATTGGTCTTATGAAGCATGTGATGATCCTCGTCAATCTCTCTTGCCAAATATTTCTTCTGACTATCAAAATCAGCACCCAGGGAGGAGCACCTTTGCTTCGTTTAGGTAATGTAGGTTTCATCTTAATTGCAGTAAAAAGTGCAGAATTTTGCTTTCATATCTTCTGTTCATTCAGAGTATCTATCATATGCCTTGTACAATATTTTTTTCTAACTATTCCTGCTTTAAAAAGATTATTAAAATTTCGTTCAAAAATAATTTTAGTAGACTATGTCAATTATACTTCTTGTTCTTGATCTTCTTTTTCTGATATAGCGTTGATGTTCTTTTTCTCACAGTGCGCCTCCTCAGCTTATCTCCTACGAGAACAATTTTTGTTTTGAAGTGTTGAGAATCTAATCATGCAAATAGATATTTTATTTTCAAACTTCAATAACAATGTTTAATTTATTAAATACCTAATTTAAAATAAAAATTGATTCGAATTTTTTAAACGAAAAAATATCATTGTTTGTCTAAATTTTTCTTCTAAATTTTTTTAATATATAATATAAATAATGAATAAGAATGTTTTTTAACAATTTTTCCAAACATAAGTAATTTAGAAATAAAGACAAAATGGTTTATTAATTTAAAATATTTATTTTATTTAAAGATAAGATTGGGTGAATAATTATTCGATTAAAAAAATATAAAGACATTTTCTAGAAGATAGAGCGATGACGAGTGTATAAACTCAATTAGATATCATGAATATAAAAATATATCTAAATTGTTTCTTTGTTTATAATTTCTCTGAATCCTTTAAAAGATATCTGGATTTTTGGGTTAAGAAGTTTCTAGAAAGCAAAATCTCAAGTCAAAGGAGAAAACGTTAATGAAAAAAAAGGTTAAATATATTTTTTGTCCCTTAACTTTCAAAAGAGCTGCAATTAGTCCTACTTCAAATTTTTTGCCCAATTACTACAACAAAATTATTAATTAGCAAGGGAAATTAGCAAGAGAATATATTTCTCACTATTTTCTCACTATTTTCTCGATATTTAGCGAGGGATGAACGACAAAAATATTCCGTAACAAATTTGCGAGAAAAATTAGCATGAAAAATTATTTCTTACTATTTAGCAAGGGATCAATGACAAAAAAAATTTCTTAACAAATTTGCGAGAAAAATTATTTCTCACTACTTAACAAGGAATCAACGACAAAAAAAATTTCATAACAAATTTGCGAAGGAAATTAATAAGATAAATTATTTCTCATTAATTTTAACAATTTAGCAAGGGGTCAGAGATAAATTAATTAATATCGCTATATATTATTAAGAAAATGTAATTTCTTCTCCAAATAATCATCTACAAAAATATTTGCAAATAAATAGTCACTCGTCCTTGATAAACATTTGAGACAACACAACATGAAATTAGTGATTGTTCGTGACGTTCTTCGACCCTAATTTAGGTATGAAAGAAAAAATAACACAAGGGTTTTTGACATTCAAGTTAGATAGATAGAATAATACAACTAAAACTTCACATCTATTTTCTTTTTCTAACTTATTAAGTGTTTTCTTAACTTTTTTATTTCTCTTTTTCCAATATATTTCCATTTGAATTTTGATACAGAAATATAGAAAAATAAAATAATAAATAAATAAAGTAAAAGATTCTTTGGTAAAATTTAAATATATTTCTGGTTTTTTCCTTCCGTGAAAATTGGAACAATGTTACATTATCACGTAAGATAGTGTTTCAAGGGGAAAAAAATTAGTGAAGTGAAACTAATTTTACTATAATAAACTAAGACATTTTTTGTTACTTTTAATTTTAGACTAATATTTTTAAAACGAGTATAAAAAAATAAAAAACAAGTACTTGTTTATTTGAAATATAATTTTATATTTGAATAAACTACGTAAACGTTATAACTGGTTTTTATTATATTTATGTATATCAACTAAGTGTGTAAGTTAACGTATCAAAAATAAAAAATAAAAAATATGTATTTACAAATTTTGTCATTGGATTTCTTAATTTTTTAATTTGTCAACACTAAAATACGAAAATATAAAACAAAAAAAAATCATATATTCTCGTAATTTATAAACATCTTTTCGCCAGTAACAATGTAAATAAAAAGTGAAAGACTTCAACATTTTACGTGTAGTTATTTCGGTAGTAATTATAAGTATTTTATAATGATTATTAACAATTGAATACGATGATATCGCTCAAATCTTCATAAACCAATGTTTTTCTTTTCCAAACATTCTTTAAACTTTAAACTTTATAAATCGCTATTAATAGTCCAAAAAATATCCAGAATTCACCTTTACAATTTAAAGGTCAAAAACAGTAAAATCTATAATTCAAATTACATGAAACTGAAATAATAGTCTTTAGAAAATCTCCATGTACTTTGCTCTCACTCTTCGCTACTAAACATCTCTTGGCTCACTCGAAACATCATGTGCTCCCGGATAACAAGTTACCTGATCATCGCCACACACAAATAGATAGGGTGAGCTATGCACATAGATATAAAGAAATATGAATTCAACCCACCCGACAAATCATAAATATATATTATTACACCAAAACACCCACTTTCCCACACTCATAACTATTATGAGTTTATGCATGTACTATAAATCATGGGACTTCCTGTGCTTCCACGACCCTCCTCGCTCGTGGTCTAACCTACAAGCCTATCCCGCTCGTGGTCCTGCTTCACGGACTCCCTCGCTCGTCATCCGAACTCCTCGCTCGGACCCAGACCCGCATACCCGCCTTTCCCACTATGAACTCCCTCGCTCATAGCATTCTCAAGTTGAGCATGAGATGAACTCCCTCGCTCACTCATCCCAACGAGAGTACCTCCGGTGAACTAAACCGTTCACATTCCGCATGCGGTCCACCCATCACGAACTCTTCGCTCGCGACTCAAGCCAAGCATATCCCAGATCCTATGGACTTAGTCCTTCTAGCCCAATCATCACAAACACATGCATAGAATTCCCATAACTTAGGAAATATCAATCAACCAACTCAAACAGTGCATGAAAACATGAATCCTCACTATTCTCGCTCAGGCTAGGAGCCTTCGCCCAAGCGAGTGTATCTGTCTCGCTGAAGTTAGACCTCTTCGCCTGAGCGAGTGTAAAATAGTGGCTCACCACGATCTCTTGCTTAGGCGAGACCTTCTCGCCTAAGCGAGACCCTCGTTCGCTCAAACACACAACCCCTCGCCTGGACGAGGATTCAAACGTAACACGCAAAGGTCTCATCGCGACCTCGCTTGGGCGAGCCATTCTTGTAACATCCCTAAGGAATATTATGAATTTTTAATAAATAAAAATAGAAAAGAAAAATAAATACCTCATTTAGTATAATATCATTTCCCAAAACATGGGAAATTTAAACAAAATTCTAACTGTAACATAATCCCAATGTTCACAATTATTCTATTACAAAATTTACCAAAATTCAAGATAATTAAAGTTACATCAAAATCTTAAAACAAAAGAAACGCTTTCAAAAGCCCAGGTAGACCCTGCTCTCCGCCTCTAGACATCTCTTGGCCCACTTGTCACATCATCTGCTCCCGGATAACTTGTTATCCGATCATCGCCACAAACGCACAGAAAGGGTGAGCTATGCACAATATATAAACAAATACATAAAATAAATATGCCACCCATCCCAAAATAGCATAACTAAAAATCTCATGATTTTCAAAATACCCAATCATGACCTCATAGTCCTTCATGAGTCATTTATATGAACTAGGTCTTGGGACTTCATTGTGCTCCCACGAAACTAACTCATTTGTGGTCCAACCCTATGAGCCTATCCCGCCCATAGTCCTGCCCTACAGACTCCTCGCCTGTAGTAAATCATCCAAGCCTCATACTTGGACCTTGGCACGCACGCAATCACCATACTATGGACTCCTCGCCCAATAGTAGCCGACGGGAACATAATCGTTCCTTGCCCATCGTGCGCCCGACACATGCAATCACCATACTAAGGACTCCTCGCACATTAGTAGCCGACGGGAACTCAACCAGTTCCATGCCCATCATGTGTCCAACCACCAAGCACATCCCAGACCCCTATTGGACTTAGTCCTTCAAGCCCAAATACCACATGCATATACTTTCTATACTTAGGATAAAGCAGCCAAATCACACATACAAGCTCACACAAACATGGAATTTCGCATAAACTCGCTTAAGCTAGGGACTCTCACCCAAGCTAGACCCTCAGTCTCGCTTAGGCTAGTCTACCTCGCCTGAGCGAGCTTAAAACAGTGGCATAAACACGTTATCTCGCTTAGGTGAGGCCTATTCACCTAGGCGAGGTCATCTCTCCCCCAAACACACAATTCTTTCTCGCCTGAGCTAGCATGCAAGCAACACATCAAAATTGATCTCGATATCTCGCTTAGGCGAGACCTTATCGCCTGAGCGAGACCCTGGTTCGCTCAAACCCACAAAATTCCTCGCCTGGACGAGAAATCGCGCTCAACATACCTGCTCTCGTTGCAATCTCGCTTAGGCAAGCCACTCTCGCCTAAGCGAGACTATCGCTTGCTCAACATTACAACAACTCGCCTAGACGAGCAGCAAAACCCCTAAACCAGAAACGTAGTTCTGCAATTCTCGCTTAGGCGAGATGGACTCGCTTGGGCAAGACTTGTAGGGTTTTGTCTCTGTTCGCGCCCTCAATTCACCATAACGAATAACAAGACACTTCTAAAACATGATTGATACAATGAAATGGCACATCAAATCCAGAAGCATGCTTTATATTCATTTAATCCACGCAAAATACAAAACTTAGGTATCCACCTCCATTCATTACAAAAACCCTCATTCCCAAAAATATAATGCGTTACAGGATTATGTGCACAAGATCAATCAATTAAACTTCCAAACCCCACACATAATACACGAATTTCATGCCAACCAGAAATACATTAAAACAGCACAGACCCAAAAACCAACTTAAGCGCATAAGGACAACTCCCCTAACCTGGAATTCTGGATTAAAAATGAGAAGGATGAAGGACCCTCAGTTCACCAATGCTTTTGCTTCAGCCCCCTTGTACACCCAAAACTTCTTCTCATTCTGGCTTTACCTTTTGCCCTTTCACCTCTACTCCAAACTAGATTTAGCAAAAATAAAGTCTATTTCGCCTCTAACAAGGTTTGAACCTGTGACCCTCCACCCATACGGCTAAAGCACAACCACTGTGCCAATTCACATTTTGTGATAACCATTATAATCTTATGACTACATTATCACTCACCATTCACAATTACATTACCAAAACAAAATAATAATAAATCAATGACACACAATTGGCATACATAGGACTTGAACCCAAGTCCTCTCACACTATTAAGTACTCTCAACCACTTAAGCTAGTACTTTATCACGTCACATCAAACAATATTTAATACCATAAAGACTCTTTCTACCCGCATTTATTAATTAATTAATTATTTAATTAATTAATTTTCACATGTCTTACAATTCTCGCCTGAGTGAGAGAAATTGTCACTCAACCCTAACAGTGGTCGTATGAGCGAAATGCTCATGTGAAAGCAAAATATACAATAAAGAAAAATATTAAAAAAATAATAGAAATATTCAAATATGAGACATAAAAAGTTTTTATTTGATATACATCATTTTAACATAATTATATAAAGGTTATGATAAAATGAAAAATATATTGGAGATACGAATGTGTTTCATGACAAACCAAATAATTAGAAGAAATAAAAAGTTTATATATATATATATATATATATATATATATATATATATATATATATATATATATATAGGGTTACTTAATTAATTATGAATATTTTAATAATTTAAACAAGGACAGAGATATGGCGGGTACGGGTATTATGGCGGGGATATGTACATCCACATACCCATCCCCATACCCAATTCAAAAAGTCGGGGATTCCCCATACCCATACCCATACCCAGTTAATGTGAGGATTCCCTGTCAAAACGGGGACGGGTTCGGGCAATACCCACGGGGCAGGTTTATTTGCCATCTCTACTCCTACCTATTTCCATTTGAAAAATCATGAATAACGTAGTTCTTTTAAAAAAAGGTTGTTTGATATTATTATTACTATTTTCTAATTTTAGATTTATATATATATATATATATATATATATATATATATATATATATATATATATATATATATATATATTATTAATATCAAGAGAACCCGAGATTCTACGTGATAAAAGATTTAGTTATCAAGCAAATCCGAGATTTGACATGATATTTAAAATGATTTTATAATTTTTATTTTTTATTATTATTAATTTAAAAAAAAAGAATTAAAAGTCTATGAATGAGTGTTTTTATTATCAAGCAAGTCCGAGACTTGACATGATATTCAATACTTATATAAGAGAAATAATATAATTTTTTATCTTTTTTTTTGTTTATTATTATCTTTTTTAGAGAGAATTAAAGCCTACGAAATATACCTTTTTAATTATCAAGATAAATTGCATTCCAAATAAAAGGAAAAAAAAGGGTTGAGCATATCAATGACAAACCCAAAATCATCTAACGTGCGAACTCCAAACACATCTAATCATACAACAGGTCAATCGATCATACATTTGATATTATAAGAGAATCATGAATAACATTAGGAGCAAAGAGAATTTACCTTTCAGGACACGAATACAGCAAAACTGACCTAAAGGATAGTAAGGTGACCCCTTTTGCGTGTGTGCTCTGCTAATAAAAAAGAAGAGGGGTTTTTTCGATTTTTTTTTTGTATCCTGCATTGGAGAAGTTCTTGTGCTTATATAGGCACCTTGGGGTACCACTGAAATCATAGTCTTTAATTATAGTAAAATATATGAGGAAGGAATTGGTCTTGATAAAACATATTATAGTAATTAAATCGTTGCATAATATTCATGAAATATTGCCTGTAATTACTAGAATCATATTTTTCGTCACATAAAGATCGTTATCAAATCATAACATATTATTCATATAATTGATTCTAATTATTACCATGAATATTTTCTTCTAACTATTAAAATCGTACCATTCTCTAAAAGTATTATTATCGGGAATATTTGCTTCTAATTAAAATAATGCCTTCCTAGACTGAAAACGCAAATAGACACATCACAAGTGTAAATGCAAGATATTTATTCAAATTATTATAAACAAAACATTGCTCCTAATATTATACCTTCTCTGAACACAGAAATTATGAAACGTCCTTTTGTGACATGTCATGTGAAGAGTGTAAATAGCAAACAGTGGGGGTGAAAATATGTACAAAACACTTGTTTGGGCTCATGAAACGCGTGTGATAATTAAAAATAAATTAGATTCTCCCTTCTCTTGTTTTTTTTTTTCTTTTTTTTCCTTTTTTCCCATGGTAGAATTAAAGTTAAAAAACCTACCATTAATCAAAACAATTTTTTTTATTTTATTTTATTATTTATTTTTATTTTTATATATATTATTTATTATTATTATTATTATTTTAACAAATTCAATTACCCGAACGAAATTGGGTGTTGACAGTTGTCCTTCTTCACTTAGATTTGACTAGACAATATGAAAGTGAATTTTTCATATTATCATAGTAAAAGATAAGTAAAGATAAAAACACTAATTTCGTTCGGATTTCAAAAATGAAATATAGAAGAAGAAAGAGAACTCGACCATTGCCTCGTAGAAGGCCGATATGCCAAAAGAAAACCTGAACCTGACCATTGCTTCATAGAGGGCCGATATAACAAAAGAAAACCTTACCTCGACCATTGTCTCGTAAAGGGCCGATATGCTAAAAGAAAACCTAAACTCGACCATTGCTTCACAAAGGGCCGATATATTAAAAGAAAACTTGAACTCGACCATTACCTCGCAGAGGGCCGATATAACAAAAGAAAACCTGAACTCGACCATTGCCTCGTAGAGGGCACATACAATAAAAGAAAACATGCACTCGACCATTGCCTCGCAAAGGGCCGAGATACCAAACGAAAACCTGACCTCGACCATTGCCTCGCAGAGGGCTGATATGCCAAAAGAAAACCTAAACTCAACCATTGCCTTGCAGAGGGCCGACATATCAAAAGAAAACCTAGACTCGACCATTGCCTCGTAGAGGGCCGTTATAACAAAAGAAAACATGCACTCGACCATTGCCTCGCAAAGGGCCGAGATACCAAAAGAAAACCTGAACTCGACCATTGCCTCGCAGAGGGCCGATATAACAAACGAAAACCTGACCTCGACCATTGCCTCGCAGAGGGCTGATATGCCAAAAGAAAACCTAAACTCAACCATTGCCTTGCAAAGGGTCGACATATCAAAAGAAAACCTAGACTCGACCATTACCTCGTAGAGAGCCGATATAACAAAAGAAAACCTACACTCGACCATTGCCTCGCAGAGGGCCAAGATACGAAAAGAAAACTTGAACTCGACCATTATCTCGTAGAGGGCCGATAAAGCTGGGTTTGAAGGCTAAACAAAGCTAGGCTTGGGGAGGCCAGATGAAACTGGGCTTTAGGGGCCAGTGTAAAATTAGGCTTGAGGGGCCAGTGCAAAACTGGGCTTGGGCCAGACTAAAATGGGCTTGAGGGGCCAAATAAAACTAGGCTTAGGGGCTAGACAAAGCTAAGCTTGAGGTGGTCATATAAAAATGTGCTTTAGGGGCCAGTGCGAAACTAGGCTTGGGGTGGCCAGATGAAACTGGGCTTAAGGGCTAGACAAAGCTACGCTTGAGGTAACCAAATAAAACTGGGCTTGAGGGGCCATTGTAAAACTAGGCTTGAGGGCCCAGACTAAACTGGGCTTGAGGGACCAGATAAAACTAGGTTTGAAAGCCAAACGAAGCTAGGCTTAAGGTGGCCAGATAAAACTGGGCTTTAGGGGCTAGTGCGAAACTGGGCTTGGGGTGGCTAGATGAAACTGGGCTTAAGGGCTAGACAAAGCTAGGCTTGAGGTGGCCAGATAAAACTGGGCTTGAGGGGCCAGTGCAAAACTTGGCTTGGGCCAAACTAAACTAGGCTTGAGAGGCCATATAAAATTGGGCTTGAAGGGCCTATGCAAAACTAGGCTTGGGCCAGACTAAAACTGCGCTTTAGGGGCTAGACAAAGGTAGGCTTGGGGTAGCTAGATGAAACTGGGCTAAAGGGGCCAATGCGAAACTAGGCTTGGGCCAGACTAAATTGGGCTTGAGGGGCTATATAAAACTGGGCTTGAGGGGCCAATACGAAACTGGGCTTTAGGGGGCCACTGTGGAAACTAAGCTTAGGAGCTAGATAAAACTAGGCTTGAGCGGCCAGTACGAAACTAGGCTTAGGCCAGACTAAATTGGGCTTGAGGGGCCAAATTAAATTGGGCTTGAGGGGCCAGTACGAAATAGGGCTTAAGGGGCCAGTGCAAAACTGGACTTAGGGTCTAGAATAAGCTAGGCTTGAGGTGGCCAGATAAAATTGGGCTTGAGGGGCCAGTGCGAAACTAAGCTTAAGGCTAGACAAGGCTAGGCTTGAGGTGGCTAGATAAAACTGGGCTTGAGGGGCCAGTGCGACATTGGGCTTGGGGGTTAGACAAAGTTAGGCTTGAGGTGGCCAAATAAAACTAGGCTTGAGGGGCCAGTGCGAAACTGGGCTTGGGGGCTAGACAAAGCTAGGCTTGAGGTGGCCAGATGAAATTGGGCTTCAAAGGCCAATGTGAAACTGGGCTTAAGTGGCCAATGCGAAATTGGGCTTAGGTGCTAGACAAGGCTAGGCTTGAGGTGACCAGATAAAACTAGGCTTGAGGAGCTAGTGCGAAATTGGGCTTAGGGGCTAGACAAAGCTAGGCTTAAGGTGGCCAGATAAAACTGGGCTTGAGGGGCCAGTGCGAAACTGGGTTTGAGCTAGACAAAGCTATGCTTGAGGTGGCCAGATAAAACTGGGCTTGGGAACTAGACAAAGCTAAGCTTGGGGGCTAGACAAAGCTAAGCTTGGGGTAGCCAAATAAAACTAGTCTTGTGGTGGCCAAATGAACTAGGCTTGGGGGGCTAGTGCGAAACTAGGCTTAGGGGCTAGACAAAGCTAGGCTTGAGGTGGCCAGATAAAACTAGGCTTGAGGGGCCAGTGCGAAATTGGGCTTGAGGATATGTAGGTCATTCATATGAATGAAGAGGACCATCAATCCGAGAAATATCAGAGAAGCAAACTTGAATATTGACTTTTTATATTTCAATTGAAGAACTTTGATGCTTGATTATTCTCATGTTTCTTATAATTTTATGATTTTTATGATTTGAACATGATGTGTTGACACATATGATTGTATGGATGAATGCATGACAAAAAAATTGTTTACTTGTCTACCTGTTATGTTTAGCTCAAGGTGTCAAAACCTTAATGGCTACATTGAAACTTCTATATGCATGAATGTATGATGATTAACTAGTTATGCTTTGACTTCTTCCTCCCCTCATTGTATTTTTTTACATTGTATGGAACTTATTTCAATTGATCCCCAATTTGTTGTTAATTTTAGATTTATGGAATTCTTCTATTTTGATTTTTTTTCTTTGAAAAACATTCCTTGGTCTGATCAGTTTATTGAGAAACTTTTTTCTGTAACATTTCTTTTTGAACACTATTTGAGTGACATACATGAAATTGCCAAAGTTCTTGAAAAGGCTTAGATGAGGTTATTCACTAAGGAGTTGCCCCAATTTGATAGTTAAGAGTTAACTTCAGGACATGAGGTGTGTTTGGGCTTGTCCCAATTATTGATAAAAAAAGATGGTGACTTCAAAATTTGCCCCAATTTGAGGGTATAATTTGGTCTCAGAGTGCAAAATGTGTTTGAGCTTGCCCTAGTTGTTGATAGCATAAGAATGTTGAAAATAATGGGAGACTTCATACTAGTTGCCCCAATGTAAGTCTAACAATCAGAATCAATAATTGCCCAAATTCAAGATAACTGATTAATATGATAGGAAACGCATGAAGAATGAAAGAATGAGAGGGCATGGTCTTGATTTAACTTGACTACTCATGCTAATTTTGATCTCTATGAAACATGTCAACCAAAAATAAACTGCCCCGGTGTTTGAAAGTAAATCTTTGAACACTTTTTTCAATTTTTTTTTGAACAAACCTCTTAACATGACAAAATATTTTCTTCTAAATTAAAGTTTTCGAAAAACAACAACCAATCATTGATTTGTATGGACTTTATTAGGCTTGTATTGTGGCCAAGGCTAAGGGATATAAAAAAAATGGATAGTGAAGGCTCAAAATAAATGGAATAAAGGTTATTTAAAAGAACGGTCTTTATCTAACGTTGCACCTAAAATTCATTTGACTACCTTTGTTCACCACTTTTTTTCCACTTTCTCTTTTTTTTTTTTTTGGATAACCAATTTTTTTTCTTTCCAAACTTTTTTTATTTTTTTATTGGTGAATTATAAGTCAAATAAAATAGATGCAAACATTATGTTAACTTCATGGGAAGGTGACCCTTGTTCAGGGTAACTAGAAAGAACTTTTGATTTTTTATAGGCTCAAAATGGGTAACAAAGGAATATCATTTTTTTCTTGATAAAGAAACATGGCCACACTTCATTTCAACTCATGATTGTTTTAATTTCAAAAGCTTTAATCCAAAGGGAAAAAAATTCAATCACATTAGAGGTTGCCCCTTGTTTGCCCATACTTCTTTTTTGTATTATTTTCTATTTTTTTGTTGTCTTAATTTTTTCCTAGACCACCCTCTTGGGTTTTCAGTCTAGCATACTTTTCTTCATTTTTTTTTGTTATCTTTTTTTTTTGTGTTCAAAGACTCACTTCAATTTAAATTCATTCTAGGACACATGCCCCCTTTATGATGATCTCCATGGAATACAAAAGAGAGATTTATGAGGGCAAGGTGATGGGAAATAGGATGGGAAAGGAAATGAATTTGAGCAATTCCATGTACACACATTAAAGCAATGTTTCAAAAGCATGCCACTTTTCATAAAAAACTATTTATTCAACTAACTGATCTGACAAAGAATAATTTATTTTCTCCTCTTATTTTTTTTCACCTTTCACAAGATTCCATGAATTTATTAACAAAAAAGGGAAACAATTAATTTTGAATTTATTATAGTGAAACTTTTGTCAAGATGTGGTGTTGATGCATGTTATGTGTTATTCAAAGTAACATGAAATGCAAGATGCTACAAATTTGGAAACTACCTATACACATGCATGTGAGTGTATGTATGATATGTACTATGCAAGGTGGCATGAAAAAATAATGGGATGAATATTATGCATTATACATTGTGACATGAATCCAAAGTGGATCCATGATACGTGTCAAGTGAATGTAAAATTGTTATTCCTTAAAACTATGTGCATGGTACCATGAATGAAAATAAGATGTGGATGTAATGCATGTATGCGCCTCGAGAGGCCCTTATTTATACGTTGATGCAAATATGACACAGTTGAAAATTAACTACTTAATTTTATAAAAAATGAAAATATTAAAAATAAATAAAGAAATAATGCATGCTCCCTTTGTGTCCTAGAAGGTGTAGAAAAAAACTATTTTCTGGTCTATGGGCTTTTATATGATTCTTCAAAGGATAACTCTAAATTATCTCACAAGCCTCTAGAGCTGAAGTCAACCTCAGGGCATAATCCACAACGATAGGCGACCTAACAGATGTGGCATGTCAAGAGGAAGCAAACTCTAGATGAAGTCTACCCAATAGTCAAGTAGATCCGAGATCTAGCATAACAATCGTTGGACCTCCAATATTAAAAATGAATGTACTAGCCTACCATGTGTAATGTGTGAATGCAGCAACCTAAGACTACCCAAACCCACACATGCAAAATAACCAGAAAATTCCCAGACAGATATAACAATTGTCTACCCTAGGATTCAATAATTTCAACAATATAATCATATGAGGACATTAAAGAGTAAACATGGCATTAAGACAAACAAAGATAGATAAATATACATGAAATAAAACAAAAGACAAAGGAAAGACGAATATATAAAAACAACATATATTTTGCGCACTCAACTAATAGGAATGACTCTCAAACATGTCCCTAGTGGAGTCACCATCTGTCGCAACCGAGATCACGACGGGACGGCGAAAATAATTAAAAAAAAATAGGAGTCGTCACCATAGTTTATTAAGGAAAACTATAGAAAAACTTTAAAAAAGAAAAGTCTTCGAAATCAAATTTGGATTTAGGAGTCGATTACGTGTGAGGAAGGTATTAACACCCCACAACGCCCGTCTTAAGACGGTTCCTTCTTTAATTAAGTGTGCAAGACAGAATTTGATGTTTAAAATATTTATTGTTCCCAAAAAAATCAAACAAAATAAAAAAACACATACAAAAATAATAAAGGATAGTAAGGTGACCCCTTTTGCGTGTGTGCTCTGCTAATAAAAAAGAATAGGGGTTTTTTCAAATTTCTTTTTTGTATCCTGCATTGGAGAAGTTCTTGTGCTTATATAGGCACCTTGGGGTACCACTGAAATCATAGTCTTTAATTATAGTAAAATATATGAGGAAGAAATTGGTCTTGATGAAACATATTATAGTAATTAAATCGTTGCATAATATTCACAAAATATTGCCTGTAATTACTAGAATCATATTTTTCGTCACATAAAGATCGTTATCAAATCATAACATATTATTCATATAATTGATTCTAATTATTACCAGGAATATTTTCTTCTAACTATTAAAATCGTATCATTCTCTAAAAGCATTATTATCAGGAATATTTGCTTCTAATTAAAATAATGCCTTCCTAGACTGACAACGCAAAGAGACACATCACATAAGTGTAAATGCAAGATATTTATTCAAATTATTATAAAACAAAACATTGCTCCTAATATTATACCTTCTCTGAACACAGAAATTATGAAACGTCCTTTTGTGACATGTCATGTGAAGAGTGTAAATAACAAACAGTGGAGGTGAAAATATGTACAAAACATTTGTTTGGGCTCATGAAATGCGTGTCATAATTAAAAATAAATTAGATTCTCCCTTCTCTTGTTTTTTTTTTCTTCTTTTCTTTTTTTTTTCCTTTTATCCCATGGTAGAATTAAAGTTTAAA
>Ga0214544_1006865_pt1 | contig 20581 bp, 11 predicted proteins | sample CNSS3metaG_FD_160074 | JGI IMG/M metagenome (GOLD analysis project Ga0214544, IMG submission 160074) | Root nodule microbial communities from cowpea collected in UCLA plant growth center, Los Angeles, California, USA - CNSS3 | ecosystem: Host-associated > Plants > Roots > Nodule | place: USA...
AGGACTGAACACCGTGGACGGCGAGGGAGGGGGTTGAGAAAAGGTCGGGGTGGGTGAGGGGTGTGTGGTCGAGGGAGAAGTTGGAGGGGGAGTTGTCGGTGACGGAGATGGTTTTGGTGGCGAGGAGAGTAGGGAGGCGGGCGGCGCGGGGGAGGAGGAGGAGGTCGGAGAAGGGGAGGCGCTGGGGGACGACGTGGTAGGGGAGTAGGAGAGGATCCGGTGGAGGACGATCGACGGCGGCGTTGCGTGGGATGAAGAGGGTGGCGCTGACCGGAAGGATGGTGCCGTTGGCGGAGGAGAGAATGGAGACCCAGGCGCTGAAGTCGCTGGCACCTATTAGCGCATCCAGAATGTTGTTCATCTGTTGCGTTGGTGGAGAAGGCGGTGCTGCCATGGGTGTCGAAGATGTGAGCTCCACCATTATTAGGTTGAGGATGAAGAAGATCAGGTTTTCCATCACTGTGAGGAAGAGACTGTTTCTTGGAAAGAAGAAAGAAGAAGGATTTTCGTCATGCATGAACCAATTTAATCATATAAACTACAAGCTCAAACCCAAAATTTCATTTTCTTGATAAAATCATATATCTAAAATCTCATTTTAGATATTTGTTATTAATTTTCAATTAGAATCATTATTTCACTTCCTTAACTTACATTTGATTTTACCATAAGTTTATATTATAAGAAAAAATTGTTCAAGATTTTACCATAACTTACATTTCAATTAAACAGAGATCTGTTCAAAATTGCTCAATCTTAAGTAAATAAATCAACCTCTAACATCAATTTTTTTTTTCACAAGCCAAAGTCAAAAAATTCGACATGATTCGGTTTGTTCACTTCATTAGTTGATATCTTTTTACAATTTCCTTTCAATTCAAATTTTAAAATAATAAGTTTTTGCGAACTTTAAGAGTTGTTCTCTATAGTATTTTTTTTTACTAACTTCTTGTAAGGAGAAAAAAAAAATCTTGAAAGGTAGTGTCAAACACTACTTCAAATACATCATAATTTGAATTTAACTTTTAAAACTTAAATTTTAATACACTTCACAAATCAAAGGGTTAAGAAAAGCTTGAATTAGATTAATCCAATATATTGTATTCTTCCACATTATTTAGCCAGGCACCGTTTTATTGGGCAGCATACTTACAATGACAATACCCACTATGGATTTTAAAATTAGCTTAGTTAAACTGTTCTTTTAGCCATCCAATTGTAGATTTAGGGTTTCAATTGAATCAAAATTACTTTCTAAGATCAAGAGATTTAAAGTTTCAATTTATAAATTAATCTTAATTAGTATCGTAATCATATGATTTAATCTTTCTATCAGATTAAATCTGATAAACTGACATTGAGTGGCCAGATGTGTAACTTGAAGTATCAGTATTACACGTATAAATAAAAATAAACTTATGAAAAAAAATAGCTCTCCTCTTATTACCTGCACTGCATTACACGTAAGAAAACAACATATTTTTATACAAAAACCAATATATACTGATCAATTCAATTTACTCATGAAATTGAAATGGGTTCATCAACACTCCTATAAATAGACCCATCAAAGAACACAACCAGAGTTTAAGTCAGGTCGTCTTCATCAAGTTCATCATCTTCTTCAGCAGCATTCTTAGCCTTTAATGCACTCAGGTCACCTGTAGGAAGTTTCCTCGCAAGCCTAATGATCTGCAGATAATGCAGTCCAAAGTGTCATGAAAAGTTGAGTCCACACATAAACTCCATCAATAAAAGTAATAGCATCAGTAGCTACTGGTTGAAGATTGTGTATGTCGCATAAAATTTGCAAGCAGTTGATAATGGCAAAATAGGATGTCAAATAACAACAGCAGCTGGTGAAAGCATAGAAAGAAACAACAGCTGAAACCATGAGAAGCTTCATGAAAAGTAATGTTTTCTAGTTATGAAGATGGCCACTGAAATGACAGATAGTGTGAACCAGTAAGAGAAGCAATGTTGAACTGAGTCATCGTCAAAGTAGTTTACAGATCTAACGACATACTGTTACCACGAATTATACATTCAAGGGTTGAGAGTTTAAGCAAAGTAATGTACAGTGCAACAAGATTATCAAGCCACTATAGCAGGTAAGCCTTGAAACCAACCGTAAAATAAAAAAACTGGATTAAGTCTGGGATTTATTTAATTTATGGATTCAATAAAAGGAAAACCTAACGCAATGACAACAAGCCATCAAGTTTCTACGGCTAGATTGTATTCATTATGTTTAACTTTTACTTAACTCTTGTTCCATAAGAACTCATGTTATCACTTACCACATGGTCAAGGTGTGAAATACCACTAGACTGAGCAATGCGTTTGATTTCTTCAACATCTCCATCTCTGTAGGCAGCAAGTAGTTTGCTAGCACAACGATTCTGGTCACTTCTGAGAAAAGCATCAACCCTAGAGACACCACAAACATTTATGCCCATTTAGTCATCAATTTAATCAAATTCAATATAGCTGTGGATAATAACAAAAAAGTCTCCATTTTTTAAAAGCAGAAACTTTACCATGTGATTTATGCTAGGAACAAGAAAAACTTAAGTTGGAAATCAAAAGAAAAAAAAGCCAATCGCAGGGACACCAACAAAAACAATGATGACAAATGCAAAGCTATAATGATCCATATCACACACTGTTTGAGTTTGCAGCCACTTAGCAGAATTACAATGAGTCAGAAACTTACTGAGAACAGTCATTATAGCACTTCTCAGCTTGATTAAAGTCATCAGCATAAAGGTAGATAACAATTGCACTGAGATATGCCTGCAATATGACAAGGTACATAAGAAAGTTTATCACGAATTAATACATTAGAAATTCTGCCTTCAACTGTCTGACACAACTCTCTTATTTCTAGCCTTGGACCTGGCCACGTAAATATGTGGAACAAAACCAAGCACAACAGGAAGAGTTTCAAAGAAATAATTTTCAGTCAACAATATTCAAACAAAGGATGCTTATCCATTGCCTTCAACTTGCATCAAAGTTTTCCAAGTGCTAATTTTCTTAATACAAACAAAATGATGACTAAGGAACCTAAAAGATTATAACAATGCTAAGCACATTTCATGGTAGAGTATAACTATGTCCAGACTATGGAACATGAAATTTAGCCTCAGATTTTATTAGTGAAAGGATTAACTTGGAGAGGTGAACCTAAAAAGAAACACAGTGCATGCAATCTAAAGGCCAACTATTAGTCCAATACCAACTTGGTGTAAAAAATTTTAAATATTATTTTACTTGAACTTGTTTTCAGCCTTCATTTTGTTTCCTTTTAAGGTTCATTTGACCCATTTCTTTTACGAAAAATCTACTTTTAAGTTCTCTAAAAATTGTTAGTCAATTTCTCTTTTAGTTTAAAAATTTCTTTTATGTTAAAAGCTATTTGGTAAAAGAATATAAAAATGTAGTTCTGTTTAGAACCTTTAAAATTTTAATTTTTAAAAATGGAAACTCACTTTAATTAAATAACGAAGTAAACAAAAGCTATATGCATGACGGGATAACAATGTGAACGTAAGAAGGCACTTGGATAACTAATTAAACAATATATGCATGACCAGATCCAAAGCAGGGCCATCAGGAAAAAGTCGTGTAAGTTAATAAAAGCTACCAGGGTCACCTTTATAAAAGCTCCTTTATTTTCCAAGTTTCTTCTTAACAAATAGGCAGTTCATTTTCTCAAGTACTTCCATGAGAAGAGTGTTTGGCTGCCTAACTTCTTTTAAGGAGGAAAAATGCCGGCTAAACACCCCCTTAAACTTTATTTCGGTTGTCTTCTTTTTCTCTCAAGGATTTCTTATAGTCTTTAACTATATCTTTCTCTTCTCTATAAGTTCTATTTATTTAAAGAAATAAAATAAAAATTAATTTTAATTGAGCTTGGTAAGGATTTCTTTAACTCACTGCGCAAGTGCGCCACTAGTAAGGTTATACTCATTTTAGGATAAAATTTCTTGAAAATCACTAGAATTTTAGGGACAAAGAAATATGAAAACAGAGATGTGACAGAAAGGAAACACATTTAAATCATTACTCACAATGGTTCAGTAAATAAGTTCACCCAGTAGCCTTAATAAAATGTTGTCATAAATAAAGACACAAATACAGTTTATCAAAAGATGTGACAGAGAACATATTTAAGTCATTACCCAAAATGGTTCAATACATAAGTAAGTTGACCCTATAACTTTATTTTTAATAATACTATAGGAACCAAAAGCAAAAAGAACTCGAGAAACGAAAAAAAAAAAAGTTTGAAAGAAAGTAAAAAGAACCCCTCCCCCAAGCTGAATAGATTCCTCAATAATATCAAACGATAAGCTACCTCCATACACTTTTTGAAATCTGCTTTGTAAAACCAGTTTCTTAATTCTTTTGGTAGCAAATGCAGTGCTTCAAACAACACTGACCAAAATCAATATCAAATTAAAGAAGCTTAAAAGTTAACATCCCACTGCTCCATTTTTTCAATAGATTCAAGTTCCAAATATCACAGGCATTATTAGTGCCACTATGAACAGATATTGTAAATCAAGTCTTCCAAATAAATAAAATCATAATAAAGCAAACATTCTTACTTAAAACACCAAAACTGTCAACATCAAAGTCTTCACTACTTATTGTCATACTTACAAAGTTCCAGCATATCTGTTCAGAAGGCCTCTGTATTACCAATTATTTTCTTTTTGAAATCTCTGATTATAAAATATGATTTATGATATAGAATATAGAATAAAAATATTCCAAACCTTGCTCTGGCTATTGGTAGCATTACATTTGTCAGCTGCCAAGCCCAATCTCAACATGAAAGATGCTGCATCTGTATATCTGTGCATTAAGCAAGTTCGACAAATTATGCAATCAAGTCAACAAAGAAGAATTGAAATGTTCAGAATTTGCACTAGTTAAAACAGTCAGTGTATTAACATTATGCAAAAAGCATCAGTTTAGCTTCCAAAAGTAGAGGTTCTTGCCTAACTGGTTGACATATTTCTTTTCATACAAAAAGAAAAAAAGAGAAGGTTTCTATAAGAATCCCTCCTTGGAGGAAAAAAGGGGAAAATCAATAAATAGAGTTTCCCAATCCCTATCTATAAGGGAAGCCCCTCTTAGAAGATCACAAACTTTACATCAACTGGAAACCAAACAACTAATCTTCTCCTAGAGAAATTACTCATTCAAAGAAATCTCGATAAAAGATGTGCACACACATAGCCAACTGCCCCAAACATTAGCATACATTTCATATTTCCCCAAAAAAATTGGTTCTTCACTTTCTACCAAAACTAGAAAGGGTAATCAACTAGACCTGGTCCAGAATCTAGAGCTCATCCAAAACTACAGAAAACTCAAAGTGCCAAACAAAGTGTTGAACAAAGAAACAATTATATAAAAGAGAGAAACAAGATGCAAGTGCATAAAGAAAACAATAAGCTTAAGGTAGGAAGAAAACCTGCTGTGACCTTGATAGAAATATGATAGAAAAATCAATCCAAAACAGAAACAGAAAAGAATAAGATAGTATGTAAACTGTATTATTGAATATGTGAAATGGGCAAGCAAGGCTCAACACGGTATACTATCTTTTCCGGAGTCTATGACTCCTCCAAAGAGACAACTCTCTTTACCCTATTCCATAACAAACTCTCCATACTCCCCTCTCTTTCCCCCCCTCTCAAATACCTGAATTCACACTAATTCAAGATCCCTTGCCGCGTCACTACCCTCCTACTAATTACTATTCTCTGGGCTTGCTTTCTTTCTTCTAGAATAAACCTTTCAGACTTTGGGCCTTACACTAACACGGTCTTCTCCACTACCTTTTTCCTGCTGTATCAGCCCACCCTCAAGTGTTCTATCAGACCTCCTTTTAATGCAAGATAACCATTCAACTCTTTGATAAACTATTTTCACATCCCAATAGTATGTTGTCGGTATCAGATGTGCTTGGTGTGGTTAAATAAACTTCTAGTCTTCTTGATTTCCTGTTTTTCTTGTTATTTAAGCAAATGTCTTAGATTAGATATTGATTACATGTTTCAGTTGGGTGAGAATTCAAAAAGTAGAGGTGGCCCTCAATTTAGTTGAAACCCGAGTCTATCCTGTGAAAAATCTACACGTCTCACAAGTTTTTTGTTTCTCTGATAAAATGTCTTCATTTTTTACCGATTTAGAATTCAGTCAAAATAAGTCTTTTAATCAGTGAATTTTAGAATGAAGAATTTGAGAAGTCAAACATTTTGTTTTATTTGCACTCTGTAATATATTTTGAGGTATCACCAAAACCAACCAACATAGAATTCCTAAGTAAGTTTTTCCTTTCTATTTAGTTTAAACTCATCTCAGAAGTCAACTGTTATCAAGAACAAAGTGCTTTCTTAGCTACAAATTTATCATTCGTTAGTCTAAAATTTGTGTTGCTCGTTCCTAAATATGCAATGAAGCCCTTAAGCCTCCAATTATAAACTCGGCATTGCAATTCACAGCACCCAAACTGCCAAATTGTCTCCAATATAGTCCTTAATCATCACATCATTGCTAGAAAGTGATTGGAACCCTTACATACTTAGAACTCCAATTCACCTGATTTCCGGATCCCAACTTTTGGGCCTTAAATTATTTAATTAACTTAACATTCTATTTCAATTTGAGAACAACAGCTCAGTCACATTTATAATACATCACATGCAACAAGTTGAACATTAATAGGCATGGAATTAACAGAATGAAAATATAGACATTTCTGCGGGAGAATGACATATATGGACATGGTAGATAAAGCGGATGCACAAGGGCTTGTGCTTAAGGATCTTTTAGAGTAATGCAATAGCAAACTCGTTACATTGTGCTTTTTAAGAGTCAACTATAATGTTCAACTTATGCTGTGTCATAAATGCCAACATACAAAAGTAAAACAAATCAATAGAAAAATAGTTGAAGATAAGTTTACTTCATATTCTATGTACAATCAAAATGTAATGCCTCAACTTTTAAGTTCTAATAAAACTTACTTTTGAAGTTTTATATAAACATTAGCAGCAGCACGATATAGGTCAAAGGCCATTTGTTCTCTTCCATCGTCTTCAAGAGTTGTACAAGCATCTGTATATAGCTGAATCGCTTCTTCAGGCATGCTATCTTCCAAAGCACTACAGAGAATGGGGAAGGTATTATGAAACGTATTGATAGTTGTGAAATAATATATACAGACATACAGTATTGTATATGCAGATGTAATATATGCATTAATTAGTGTTTTTTACATACAGCATCTGCATTCTGCTGAACTGCAGTACATTATGAGATAAATATATGTACCAAAGGCTTAATAAATTAAACATTTTTAGCCTTCTATATAAACTACTTTACAAATGTACCAAAGGACTCTATAAAATACACACTATCTTAGGAAGTAAACTTTAAGTATAACTTGACATCACAAAACCAGCTTGTGATGTAAGCTTGTGATGTAAGGTTTCACCCACTTATATAACATAATTTGCTCATATTTTTAGTGGATGTGGAACCTCCAAAATATCCTCTCACCATACAACTAAACATCTCAAGCATAGGACTACATATTTGTCAGTGGTCTAATAATAGGCCCAACATACGTTACTAGAACAAGCTCTAATATCATATTTAAAAGTGGACTTTATGTTTACCTCAATCTCATCAAACTAACTTAAAAAGTGATATTTGCTCTCACTTATATAACTACGTAAGAAAATAAAGAATTATTTTACTGATAACAATCACACCAATTACATTTTCATCTCCTCTATTTATGACAATCAAACTCTTTAAAATAAAGAAATAAAAATGTTGAAATGAATAGGAAGATTTTAAAGATATTTTCTCTTAATCACTATGAGATGTTGAGGATATTTTTATCTTCATAATCCGCTATTTACAACACACTACAACAATGTTTTAGCTTCCTATATCTTCCCAAGGGATAGATGTAAGTTACTATGCACCACTCTATCAGGGCTTCCACATTATGAATTTCATAAGAAGTTGGTGGCTAGTTTGTTAATAATAATAAAAACAATAACAACAACCAAAATAGAACATACAATTTTCTTGCAAAGCAAGAGAGTAAAGGAAACAATCTATTTACCGGGCTGCCTTTGCAAGGGCATCTGATGCAGGTTGTGGTCTCGAACACTCCATGTACAATTCAGATGCCTTTCGATAGAAGTCCCCAACTTCCTGCCAATTACTTAAATCCTTTGCCAAAGCTGCAGCAGATTCCATGTGCTTAGCTGCATCCCAAGGTCTGGTTTACTTGTCAAGGAAAGACATAGAGACAGATTAACAGAGTGAATCTAATTACACTATATAGTACCGTAATATTTTTTTCTCCTTTATGGAACAAAACGAAGAAGGAAACCATAAATCATATCATATAAGGATACGATGAAAGCATCTCTTGTCCTTTTGAAGCTTTCTCAAATGCTATTTTGGCTTTCTCATGGTTCCTGGCAACTCGAAACCCATTAGCTGAAACAGAAAAAGAGTTTATCAGATTCCCATCAACCAATCTTCTTTCCAAAATTTCCTTTAGTACCAAGAATCAAATATTAAGGAAGTTTGAATACTTTACCTGCCTGCTCATAAAGAGCAGTAGCACTTTTCCAATCCGCATTCCACCTCGTGAGACTGAGAGTTGTTCTGCATTGAAAAAGAAATATAAGGTAGCATACATGGAAAAAAAAAAAAAAAAAAAAAAAGAAAAAAAACCCAAAAAAAAAAAAAAAAAAAAAAAAAAAAAAAAAAAAAAACAAAAAAGAAAAAAAAAAAAAAAAAAAGTAAGTACAATGACCTAGAATCAACGGGCTTAATCACAAATAAATCATATTGAGAATAAGAAGTAAGTACAGTGACGTGAGAGCTGATTCGCTCACACAACTTAAAAACAGAATCAAAATAATGAAATCCACAAGCACGAAGGCACTCGATCAATACCAATTTCATTACCAGTATGATTTCAACATCATTAGGACAGATCAACCTAAGAAACAGAAATTGTGTGCTGCTGTTAAAACAACTAGTTTCATCGAAGTGAAAAAAAAAAAAAAGGATTATATAAGATTGTTGCAGCGAAAACCCATACGATTCAAAAATTAAACCTATCTGCAGCGAAATCGACAATGGCATTTGAAAATGAGATTGCGAAATTGATTTGAAGAGAAAAGAAGGAAAAGAGAAGATGAACAGACAGCTTATCAGCTTTGGCGAGCAACTTGTTGGGATCAGAAGCCGCCATGGTTGGTCGATTGCGTGCTTGCGTGCGTCTTCTGCAGTCCCTCCGATTCAAGTGTGCGAGCGAACTCACCCTGCTAACACGCTTCTTCGGGTCCACCCACACCTTACCACGTGTCACGTAACTAAATAAATGAAAATAAAATAGTTCGGTACTCCAATTTTTTAATTAAGTTCAATTAGGTTTTCATACTTTTAATTTGTTAAATTTAGTATTTTAATTATCTAAAAAATTTAATTTGATCATTTCTATTAAGTCTGAGTTAACATCATGTCTGTAGGACACGTATTAAACCATAAAATTTTTTATTTTTTAAAATTTTAAAAAAATAATAATAATTTTCTTTTTAAATTTTAATTTTTTTCAAAAAATTTAAAAACTGTCACGTATCAATTTATCATTGTGTCACGTGGCAACTTACAATTATAATACGTGGCAGTGGTAATAGTTGTTTTTAATTTAGTTCTCTATTTAAATTTTTGGTTCAATTTAGTACTCTAATTTTTTAAAATGATCAAATTTCGTCATTTCCAATTTGAGACCAAATTAGTAACTAAGTTTAATTACAACTTATATATACATGTTAAAATAATTGTTTTGAATTTATACATCAAATCACTACACCTAAATATTCAAATTATTTTATTTTTTACAAGTGTAAAAAAATTCATGTGTAAAAAATTACAAAGGTAAAAAATGTAAAAAATAAAATAATTTAAGTATTTAGGTGAGATGATTTGATGTATATATTAGAAAAATTTATTGTAGCATGTATATATAAGTTGTAATTAAGTTTATTTATTAATTTGGTCTCAAATTGAAGAGGACAAAATTGGATAATTTTAAAAAATTTAGGTACTAAATTGAACAAAAAATTTAAAGAGATAATTAAATTGAAAACAACTATTATCACTGTCACGTATTATGATTGTAAGCTGCCACGTGACACGATGGTAAACTGACATGCGATAGTTTTTAAATTTTTTGAAAAAAAAACAAATTTAAAAGAAAAATTAAAAAAAAATTAAAAATGCCACGACTTGACACGTGTCCTGTTCGGACACGGTGTTAACTTCATGGAGATGACCAAATTGAATTTTTTTAGATAATTGAGGTACTAAATTGAAAAAAACAAAAATATAAGGATCAAATCGAACTTAACTAAAAAATTGGGATACCAAATCAGTAATTGTACCTAAATTTTAACAAATTTTATTAAAAAAAATTAATCAATTAAAATATTTAACTAGTACTAAATTTGTTCTATAAATTTGTAAATTAATGAGAATATAAAAGAACCCATATAATATGATTTAGTCCTTGAGTAAGAAGAAGAATTTACAATTCATCCTCAGATCCATCGTACTCATAGATCCATCATACTCATATATGTAATGACAAAATGATTTCCAAGAATTTAAGAATAGGATACACATTATAGGACTAAATCGTTTTTTTAAAGAATAAAATATTAGTTTGTACTCTTAAATGCTTAGTTGATAATTTGTTATTTATTGTTTTATGTTATTATTTGATTAATAAGTAGCCAAATTATCTTTGAGCGTAAATATATATGAATTTAATTTTGTTTGGATTTAGATACGTAGTTAAGCAACTTAAAATAAGATATCTATGATATATTTTTCATTTTATCACGTTCTTAATTATATTTTTGTGTGTGATGTATGAAATTGTTTTTAGACACATATTTAATCAATTGTTTATAATAATGTTATTTATTGTTTTTTTTATTGTGTAAAATATTATTTTGGTAGTTTTTTATAGGTTTAATTATTCATATAGTCCTCCAATTTGTTGCTCTCATTCATTTTTGTCTCTTTATTATTATTTTTGTTTAATTTAATCCTCCAATCTTTTTACACATATTCAATATAGTCATCTTTTTTATAAAACGATCCAATTTTATTTTTTCTAATTTGAGACCAAATTAGTAATTAAATTTAATTACAATTTATATGTGCATGTTAAAATATTTTTTTATAATCTACACATTAAATCACTCTACCTAAATGTAAAAAAAAAATGGATCGTCTAAAAAAGACTAAGTTGAATAAAAAACAATAAGAGATCAAATTGAAAATTTTTAAAAAATTGAAGAATTAAATTGAAAAAAAGTAATAAGAGAATTAGAATGAATTAAAATAACAAATTAGAAGACTAAATAACTAATTAATTATTTTTATTATCTAACTCGTTGTAATAAGTATAGTCTTATCTTATCTCATATTTATATGAAAATAATTTATTTACTATAATATAATAATAATAATAATATTATTATTATTAATATAATATTATTATCATGAATCTTATTTATCATCATCCAACATAGATTGAATTTTAAAAAATATAATATCTATATTAAATTTCAATCATTATTAGTTTAATATTTATTTTTTTACAATTTTTTTCAAATGATATATTATAATATTTATTAGTGTATAAAAACGAAATTTCATTACAATTTAGATAAAGAAATTAAAGACACATTTACAATTTTTTTATTTTAATTTTTAAAGTATTTTTTAGTTTCATCGACTTTGTTTTATTAATTTACAAAATTTATAAGGACAATGATACTATGACTTTCATATTTTACTCTCACATTTACTTCTTGACGTGGCTTAATGTAGGTCATTGATTAATGTACCACAATTTTTTTATTTTAAAAAATCAATTGCCCTCACTAAGCCACGTCAACAAAGGATAAGAGTTAAAAAATGGAAGTTAAAGTAAAATTTTTTAATTAATAAATATTTAGGTTCTCATCAAATCTTATTGGATACTCTAATTTGAAATGTATACAATTATTTTTTTAAAATATTTTATATTTAAAAAACAAAAATATGACTTTCCATATTGAATGTACGATAATATCATATTTTATTTGTTGTGATTTTAATTTTTTTATATAAATTAATTAATTGACATTACATTACTCATTAGATATTGATATGAGATGGGGATGCATATTCAATTTGAGCGCGAGTATGAGATAATGAAACTCATCTCCGAATTCATCCGGTCTCTTTATCATCTCCAATTATCATTATTTTATAAAATTATTTTTTTTTATTATTATAATATTATTTATTATTATAACAAATTTATTTATATTATTATTATTATTATTAAATTATTTTATATTATTATATGTTCGAAATGAATTTAAGTATAAGTCTAAGTTTTACAATTGGTAGAAACGAGAAAGTATAATACTCTATTAGGATGACAATTCATAAATTTATTGTTTTAAAGTTTTGGATCAAGAATGGTGGCAATCTGTTGGACTCAGTTCCCAGTAGGGGTGGCAATGTGGGCCAGTCCAACCCGTTTAGGCCCGACCCACATAAAGCCCGCACAACGCGGGTTGGCCCGCCCCGCCAAGCATTCCACTTGGCCCGCGGGGCGGCCCGTTTTTTTTTAATTATTTTTTAAAATTTTTATGATAAAACTTTCAATATTTAAAATTGGGAAACTTTAAGAAGTTCACAAAATTAAGTAAAGACTTTGGAGAATTGGATGATAAATTGATAATTCAACATTTTCATCATATTCATACTATGACATACACACTGTATTCTTTAAACTTTACCACATTAAAAATTACATAATACTTGTCTTTTTCAGTTATACAAGAATTTGAAACTTTAATGTAAGAATCCATAAAAGAAGTAATTAATATACACAAGTGCAATTTAAACAAAAAAAAAATTATGCGGGCTGGCCCGCACAGACCGCGGGCTTGCGGGCTCACTACCCTGGCCCGTCCTGCGGGCTGGCCTGACGGGTCAGGTCCTAATTGCCACCCCTAATCCCCAGTGATCCTCTCCCTTCAAAAACCTAACAAGTGCATTGTTACACGTGATATCAATTGAAAAACTTGCTTGATTTCCAATTAGAGTAAAGTGTTAGTCTCTAAATGAACAAAATATAATGTTAAGAAAATATAATATATACATGTTAAGTTTTTTTCTTGAGACTATTTTGTTAAACAATTATCATCGTAAGAACAAATTTAACATTTAATCATATTTTTATAACTAATTTGACTTTAGATAATAAAGGTTGAGACCAAATCATACTTTTACATGTTTAAAATACATATAAAAAAAAAAAAAACTAGTACTTTGTTTTGACGTTTTTATAACATTTTTTTTAACTACAAAAGCTTGTTTTATTGAAAGAATTATAATATACAACTATAACACTTTTAAAATGCACGTAATATGTAACTTGTTAATTTCTTCCTTCTAAAGATTTATGTTGGACTTAGGAAAAAAGTTTATATATATATATATATATATATATATATATATATATTATAACATTATTGAGCCATTTAAAGAGCAAAGCACATGTGGTTGGCTTGTAGGTACCACTTTTAAAGTACCTATACAAACCATCATATATGATATAAATTAATTAAAACTTTTTATTAATCAATCTTATAAAGTAACTATTTTGACGTCAAACTCATAAGTAGCACAACCCTAGAAGTAGGTACCAAGTAGAAATACCATGAAAGATGAATCTCAGGATGAAAAACCCAATTTACCCTCAACATTTCTTTGTGGATAAAAAAACCATCTTCTTGTACCAGTCTTCATCTCCTATAAAGCCCAGTTTCATTGACACTTACATGAACTCAAACATCACAGTATGGCTTTCAATTTCATCAACCTTCAACCACTCATCTTTGGTCTTGTGCTACTCTTCACCAACATTCAGATTTCATTTGCAAGTCGTTTGTTACTGCATAAAAACAAGGTTCCAACAGATCCACCTTCATTTGCACCACTATTCTCAAAGCCTAAAACTAAAACTGTTCCCAATCCTTTGTTACCAACACTACCGTCATTTCAACAACCAGTTGGTGGGCTTCTCAACCCTCCTGCGTTTTCACTTCCAATGTTGCCACCTCTCCCCAAATTGCCTCCTCTACCGCCTCTTCCACTTCTGACTTTACCACCAACTCTCTCTTGCTCTCCTTTTTCACCATCAAGATCTTCTTCTTTGGCCTTGCTTCAACCAATTCCGCATGAAAAAATTATTGCAAAGCCATGAAGTCCAAATTCAGTGAAACTCATTGGAGTAGGTTTCCAATTTCTCTCTCAATAAGTTGTATCGTTATCAGGATTAAAGAACTGTTACATTGTCATGATAGCAAAAAGCTAATTATATAATTACTTTACCCTTATTTAATATATTTTTAAGGTTGCATTTGTAGGTTGAGTAGGAGCTGAAACATGAAAAAAAAAATATTACTTCTTAGAAACTCGAATTGGTGTGATTTAATTAGTAATTTAATTTTTATATATATAGTTAGTCGTATGATTCATGTTTGTGTTTATATTTTTATTTTGACTAATTGAATTTTAGGTTAGATTCATGTTAATTTAATTTAGGATCGTCATGTATCAAAATTTGAATTAATTTTTATTTTAAAATCTTTTTAATTTAACACATAACATTTGGAAAGTACTTGAACCAAAATTTCTTTTGGATTTATTTTACGTCGTATTTAAAATTCAATATCTTACTCATTCCTAATTCAGAGTTACATTTGAAGATTAATGGTATAAACTGAAGTGGTTAGGAAAGGAATGTGACTTTTGTACATAATTTTTACACTAGTGTGGTGTAATACAATTTTACTTTAAAAATCGGGTGGATTCTACGCAACTTAACTTATAACCATTAATTTTTTTATAATTTTCCATTTTCATGAATAAAAAAAAAACGATGAACAATCAGTATTAATACAATGATTATAGAAAAATTATCTTTTTGATAAAATTTTATTTGATAAATTTGACAAAGTTTCTATAAATAAAATTAAAATAGATTAATTTTTATTTTTTAATTAAAATAAAATAATAAAGTAATATTTTTCTACGTAAATAGATAATTTTTCAGTTTGTAAAAAAAAAAAAAACTATTAATCTATGAATTTCCATGATTATAACAAAAATATTTTTAACGGTTTACTGGCCTCAACAAAAGCGCACAGTTTTCTGTCTCTAACTCAGTCTCCATTACTCTCTTTACTTCTGTTTCAGTTCTGTCTCAAGTTTCTCAGAAACCCCTTCGGTTCTGACACTAAAGAAAGTGATAACAACAAATTATTATTAACAAAATAACTATACTCAAATCATGATACTTTGATAGTTTTATTTAGATAAGATGCTTATTAATGAGTATATATTGTTAACAAAAGTATTGCATACCTTTTTTATTTTCAAAAGTTTTAAAACTTAAAAATAAAAATACTAAAAGACAAATCCCTGTATAATTTTAAAACATATATAATAAATTAAAATTGTGAATTTATTATAGTGACCATTTCAAATCATTATTCTTTGCGAAAGGGCAGGATAAATACTAAGACCTTAAAAGGAGACTAATAATTATAAACTTCTTAAACAAATTAAAAGAATGGTTAAATATTTTTTTTTTCTTTAAACTTTAGTGAAATTTAGAATTAATTTATCTAATTTATCATGATAAATAAAAGTTAAAAGATTAAATTAATAAATTTTTTCGAAGAAGAACTCATTCTAAAATGCACTGAAATTTAAAGAGAAAAACATAGTTAACACTTAAAAACATAACTTAAAAACATAGTTAACACTTAAAAGAATTATCCGTAAAGCCACACATAAACAGAAACATGTTTTATTCAACAGACATGAACACCCAGAAACTGAAACATGCTTTATTCAACCCACACAAGACACATAAACTGAAACACAACACAGACACCATGCACACAACCTTAAGCAAACCCTAAAAACACAGGAAGCAAGTAGATTTCCCTGCATAATCAGGTAGGTGGAGAAGGTGCAGAAAAGTGAGCATGAGTGATTGTTACAGGAGGGAGTGGAAGTGCAGGTGGTAACCCTGGAATGTTTGGTAATGGAAGAGGAGGAAGTGGCAACATGGGTGGAAAAATCTGGTTTTTATCATACTTATCTTCTTTCTTTTCCACTTTGTAGTTGCTTCTTGCATCTGCTTCTACTTTGTGATGATGTTCTATATTTTCAGTGCTAGTTACCACTTCAGGTGAAGTAGTAGCAGTAGTAGTACTCTTCAGATTCCTTGCACTACTTGGAACAACTTCAGTGTTCATCACTGCAACAAAACAGAACAAAAGCATAAGATTAAAGGCCATTTTGAAAAGTGACTTTGGTGTGTTGTGTTGCTATAGAAAACATGTTAGAGGTATATATATCTAAGAACAAAGTAATTAAATAATAAAATTATTACTTTAAAAGACTTAAATGTTTTTTTTTTCTCTAAATAGTTGGTTTTAATTAATATTTTTTATTGAGAAATGTTAATAGTTAGTATTGGGTTAGCGGAAGAATTTCGACTTTTCTTTTAAATTTATAAAACAAATCTTATATTTTTAAATGTTAGTAGAGAGTTAAACACACAATTTTTCTTTCTCTTCTCTTTTATTTTCTTACTAAGTTAGCTATCACTTCTTCCATTTTAATTAATATAGGTTTTTGTTGAATAATTTATTTTTTAAATTGAAAAATACTATTTTTTTTATCTTTAATATTACATGACACTAGATAATTGATTAAAATTAACCTTATATTGTTGATTATGTTTAAAATTTTATTTTGATTACTTATTAATAAAAACATACAATAGTTTTCCTCTTAAAGAATTTTATTTAATAATAAAAGGTTCAATGTTATCCATAGAGAAATAATAATAAGTAGTGAATATAGATATTGCATGCATGTTATAAGAGAGTAGCAATTGACACGATAACACCATTCAGAAGGTTGGTGAAGAACCTAGATGGTTGAGAAGAGTGCCACGGTGTGGAGACAAATTCACTCACCATAATCTAATTCATTAAGAATATCAGTGTTTAATGTTTTTTTTTTTCATAAACTAAAATAAATAAATAAATGCTAACCGCAATTTTAAGATAATGCAAAATTTAGTTTTTAAAAATCTTTTAAACACTTATTTAATAAATACTATAAAAACACTAGTATTGGCATGCCGACGCTTAATTATTTGAGACGTTGGATGAAGATAAAATTATATGATGAAGATTAGTGAACAATATTTCATAATTTGCTTTAATTATATTATTTACTCGAGTTTAAAATTAGAAAATTGATATTATTTATGAGAATAAATAAATTCTTATAAAGACAAAACGTCATTTCTCTACGTATCTGATAATTTATGTTAATATGTTTAATAGTCATAAAAAAAATTTATATATATAGTATTACGAGACTATTTTTAAAAAGCAAAAGCGCAAGCTTTAAAGTAACTTAATATTTTAAAAATAATAATTACAATAAACATTTTTTTAGTATGTATTTGTATAAATCCGCATCGCATGTAAATTTATATTTGAAAAAAAAAATATCATCAATAATTTTGGAATTCTATTTTACAATAAATTGTGATTTCAATTATTTGACTTTATATTCTGCTATTGTATAAAATTGTATAAATAGATAAAATAGACGTCACGACTACAAGTACAACAGCTCTAAGGATAAACTAAGGGGCTGAAAACAGGGTGGAACAGAATCAAGAAATGGAGTTAACATAAGCTCTTACTTGCAATTACGAAAAGGTGAAGAGGAACCAGTACGAACAAGAAAGAATACTTACATAAAGTAACAAGTTTTCTTAACTCAACGTGACAGTGAAAGCAAACTCTAGCAGAGGGCTTGACGGCTGCAGTCTTAAGTTTTGTGAAAATAAGTGAAAAGTGTGAGGACAACAAAAAATAGTTTTATCTATTGAATCAACCCTTAGACTCATTCACAAAGACAATCCCTTAAATTTAGGGTAGGGAGAAATAAAATATTTTTAATGGAACTTTGTATATGTTTAATTATAATATTCTATTTAGAAGTATTAACTAGTAGCATTAAATGAGCAATAACTAGAAGAAAAAAAATGATGATGGTCTGTAGCATTTTACAGAAATTATTAAATGACCGACCTAACGCCATTCATGTAAGGCACGTACCAAACCCCGCTTCCATGGAACATGATGTTCTTTTTTATTTAAGTAGAATTTATATAAGTCGAACTATTAAGATTGTGCAGGTGCTTGTGAACATTTTGAACGCCATTTTTAAGGTTTGAATCGGTGGATGTGTAAAGTTTCATTTTTAATTATGAATTACATATGACATCATACAATCAATCATGCATATATTTATATGATTTTTTTAATACATGAAGATGATACAAACTACACATTTTATTATCAAATTTGACAAAAGTAAATGATTGCATTTAAAAAAAATTCTTTAATAGAAACCAATATTAAACATATAACCAAATATATAAAAAAAAAAAAAGAAAAAATAATAATAAATGCCTAGTAAAGTTAGAAGAAAACAACTCGAATTATCATTTAAGTCGTTTCATGAAAGTAATGGAGAAGTGTTGTTCATCCAACACAAGATTAAGAATGAAAGAGGAAAAATTTTAAATGGAGGGGGAAACTAAAAATATAAGAGTCAATATTTTTGAACCATCAAGAGACAACTGGTCAAATGAGGAAATATCAATTTCTGTTACCTTAAAAGAGTAAAAGTGTAGAATAAAGAAATACCAATACAAGCATTCATACTATGACATTAGTGTCACCCCGAAATAAATGTTTAATATTTTTGATAATTATGTCATGGTAGTAGATTTATCGATAAGATATTATACTAAGAGATGTCAAAAAATTCGTATCGGTTGGGTATTTACGAATAAAATTTGTAACGGTTAAAAAATTGATATTGTAAATGGATACCCGCGGATAACGGATACGAGTATTGTTTATACCTGTATGATAACGGGGCAGATACATGTATCATAGTATCCGTACATGTGAATACTCGTACCCGCTGAATTTTAATTTAAATTAAAAAAAATGATTAAAACATTAACCCATTGAAATTGAATGTGTTGTTTTTTATCAATTAGTTTTAAAAAATCTTAATTTCTTTGTAAATTGTCATCCAACACTATTTAAATGGGTTATTTGTACTTTGTTTGACATTAGTAAATGTTATGCATTGTATTTTTATTTGAATTTATGGTTAATATATATTGATAAATATTAAATTTTTCTTTTATAAATATTCGCGGGTACTCGTAGATATCCGTGGATATTAAAAAAATATGCGGGTACTCACATAACGGATATCCGCACATATATGGGTATGAGTACGAGTACGGGATGGATATTTATCTCGCGGATAGGATATAGAAAAGCTACTACCCATACTCTACATGTCCCGTTGACATCCACATCGTAAGTCACATGACTAAAATTGAAGAGAATATAATAACGTCAAGATAATATTTAAGTAAAACATTTAGTTTTTTTTTTTTTTTTTTTTTTGTTTTTTACCAAAGTAAATGAAAGGAGAGTTCTGTTTTTTTATTCAAGTGGTCTCCCAAATCAACTTTTTATGTGTGTGTCAAAATGGAAGAAAACCAAAAGGTACATTGGGTTGTTTCTTTTTGTACCCCCTTTTTTTAATTTTGTACCCCCGTAAACTTGTTAACTTCAAATTACTTCTCATTAATATTATATATAAAAAGTAAAAGTTATCTTTGTATTTTTATTCTTTAGTACATTTTGGAATGTATATATCGAAACATATTTCTAAAAAGTCCATTGAGAAGAGGATGGTGATTACAAGGTGTTAATTTGTTGAAAAAAATGTTATGGTAGAATGGAGGGTTTTTATTCTTTTCTAAATTATGTCATTTTCTAAATTTAGGTAATTCCTTCCAATTTTTTTATCTATTTTTTTGGTCAAAAAACTACGATGGCGTTAGGCAATACCTGCCAAATCCAAAATCTTTTCATACATGCTTAAAAGAAAATTGTGAAAAATTATTTTTTTGACAAACTTTTATTTTGATCAACTTAACAAATTTCTATAAATAAAATTCAATAAATTAGTTTTTTATTTTTTAATTAAAATAAAATAATACATTTTTGTTTACTTAAATAGATAGTTTGTAAAAATTTATTAAAAGAAACTTAGTCAAACTTTGATTTTTAATGTGTCTAGGGATGTCAAAAAAATTCGTACCTGCGAGTAGGAAATGAATATTAAAAATGGATACCCGCAGGTAGCGGGTATGTGTATTTTTGATACTCGCATGTTAACGGGGCGGGTACGGGTATCCGTACCCGTGGATACCCGTACCCGCTAAACTTTACCTTATATATATATATATATA
>Ga0214544_1006868_pt1 | contig 20579 bp, 10 predicted proteins | sample CNSS3metaG_FD_160074 | JGI IMG/M metagenome (GOLD analysis project Ga0214544, IMG submission 160074) | Root nodule microbial communities from cowpea collected in UCLA plant growth center, Los Angeles, California, USA - CNSS3 | ecosystem: Host-associated > Plants > Roots > Nodule | place: USA...
CATATGCGGACCATTCACATTTTCCTTGTGCCCCCATACATTTCACCCTCACTCTTTGTTTATCATTTTTAACCCATCTTATGTTTCTACCAGAATGAACTGCATAAGTTATTATTGCTTGTTGGAATTGTTCCTTATCTATGAAATTTGTTCCCACATCCCACCTATAGTCAGCCATGGAATTTGGCATGACAAATGTGCCAAAAGGACCACAGCTCCCCCCTTCATCACCTGAACTTTCACCAACACATCCTTCATCATCACTTTCATTAAGACTAAGGAGGTCATCTGATTGCCATTCATCTCCTGTTGTTTCTCTATCCGAAATTACATAACTACCATCTTCCTCACTGGCACATATAAAAAACATTTGGTAAGCAGGGTCCACAAATACATTTAATATCGCATAAAACATTTGAAACAACATACACAGGGTCCACGAACAAAAAAGGTAACACAACTTTCAAACAAACCGCACCGACACCGACAAAGCACGCACACAACCCCAATCCACTGACAAACATGTTCAGGACAAACGAGTGGGACACTACAACGAAAATCAGGATGCCATACAATAGCAGACAATGACAACACAATAGCACAATAAAACAAACAAAACCGCTTTCGAAACCAACACCAACCCAATCGCAAACGACGAAAAAGAAAATCGCAAACAACCAAAAACCAAAAACCAAAAACGAAATTGAAACCGCTAACGCAATAGAAAACCTAACCTGGTTAAGATATGTGCGATGAATTCACGTTGACCCCGTACCAATTGCGATTAAAAATCGAGTTGAATGTTTTCCCCAAATTCCAGCGCAGTAACCTAAACCCCCAATTCCCTCAGCAAAGACCTTAAGATGGGTTAACCCCTTCTACTTGCATTTATCGCGCTGCTTGTTATGTTTTATTTTTATTTTACTTTCTTTTCTTTGTTTTTTTCCTCTTAATTAAAAACTTAATGTCATTAACCCCCTAATTAACCATCTCATTATAAAGCAAACACTGACACGTAGGATTAGTATTTCGACACGTAGTAAGGAAAAGCCAACTGTACAGTGAAACGTTATCAATTTAAACGGCGTTACCCAATTAGGACCTAATTGAATCAAATTGACCAAATTTAGGACCTATTTGAGCACCCCGCGAAAATTGGGACCTAATTCAAAAAAGTTGACGAAAATTGGGACCAAAAAGGTATTTTAACCTATTATTTAAAAACGTTAATGAAAATGATCAAATTAACCATAATTTGACGAAAGTGAGAACCTAATTGAACACAAAATAAAAATGGAACCAAATTGAATAAAAACAACAAAAATAAAGACCAAATATATAGTTAAACCTTATTAAATTTAATTTTTGGATACAAACATTTACATTACTATCTAATTTAAAAATTTTATTAAAAACTTTAGATATTTGAAAAAAGAAGTCATCACTTTTATATAATTTAAATTGTACAAGTTTTTTTACTATAAGTATAAATTAAAATATATAGATTTAAAAAAAATCAAATTATATAGTTTATTTATTTTTTTAACATACACAATGGTTCCACGTGTAATCATAATACTTAATGTAAATTTTTAAATTAGATAACATTAAAGTATTATATGGTAAGTGTTTCGGGTGTAGGGACTAAGCACCTACTAATACCACTCCAATTTTACTCTTTTCTCCTCGGTACTTCCTCTCCAAACAATTTGCTGAAACTTCCACTCCATGCAAACTTCCTCCTTGTTCGATCGGTTGAATAGACGATCGGTGTACCTGTCTAAAAGGCTTTGATGCTTAAGTCTGGGGGACCGATCGGTCGATAAGTGTAACTGCTGTAATAAATGCGAAATTAAGATCCTCACCAACCTACCTTTGGGGCCCATTTATAGTTTTCGGTGTGGGCCTATAATTAGGGATCCTTAATCACGACCTAATGATCCCTTAATCGTGATTACTGACTTGTTTAATTTTAATTAATACGGCTGACTGGTCCAGGTTCTCTGTTTGGCCGATCGACCGATGGTCGCTTGGCCAGGCGGGTTATCTTTTATGAGTTAACAACTTTAAGTAATGAAACGTATTTAATCTGTGTGACCGATTGACCGATGGTGCTTTTTACGGGCAAGTACCTTAACCAGTGAAATGTGTTTCATCCGTGTAACCGATCGATCGATGATTCCCTTTATGGGTCTACGTGTTTCCTCTCTGTGGCCGATCGACCAATGGTTCCCTCTATGGGTCCACATGTTTCGTTTGTGTGACCGATCGACCGATGATTCCCTTTATGGGTCCACATGTTTCCTCTCTGTGGCCGATCGACGGATGGTTCCCTTTATGGGTCCACATGTTTCGTTTGTGTGGCCGATCGACCGATGGTCTGTTTAGTGTGCAAGCCTTCCCAACCTTGTTCGATGGGCCAGTAGGCTATGCGATGTTGATGCTCCGATGGACCATACAGTACAATAAGAATTTTTTTTAGTACATATTCTTAATTTGGGGTATTCTATTACAAATGAATTATGATATTCTCTACAATTGTTAGTATCATTAATTATCAGTACCGATAAGGGTTGTATACCAAATATACATGATTTTTTTATCTATAACAATATATAAAGAGGATTTCTTTTATGTGTCCACTTTTCATTTTTCAATTTTACTCTTAATTATTATTTTAAAAATTAATTATTTTATAATTAGTTTATCTTTAACCATTTTTTTAAATCTTTTTTATTTTGATCGGTATTCTAAAAACCTTTTTTAACAGTTATTTTATTTAACAAGTACTTTAAATTTTATTATATATGTCTTAAAAATAAATATTATTAATCTTATAAAATTAAAAAATACGAATACATGTCGCGCCTGTTTGTTCGCTAGTGATATCTTATAAGTTTTAAATATAACATTATAACTTTTTATACATTGTTGTTTCTAGAGTAAAGAAAAGAAATATTATTTTTGTTATATATAAGTTTTGTTTTTTTATTTAGGTTGTAACCAATGTTATTTTTGTTCATGAGTTATATGGTGGATCAATCAAATGTAAATTATTGATCAAAATTTAATAAAAAAAAAATACCATAATTAGAAGTTGATAAAATATTTTCTATACTTCTAATTACTTAAAAAAACTTATCAAATAATGTTTAAATATAATGATATTAAATATAATTAAAATATTAAAAGTCTAATTTTCAGTATTGTTATTTTGTGACTGAAAACTTATATTTACAATAAAAAATGTACATTTTAAAATGTACGATCCGGGTATAAAAATTCGTATAATACATTTTAGATCAAACTAGTAGATTGACATATATATATATATATATATATATATATATGGATTGTAATTTTTTTATTTTGTATATTAAAGTAATAAAATAATAAAGATATTATGTAATAAAATATCATAAAAATTAAGTTATATTATTATAAATGTTATTATTAAAATAATGAAATAGCAAATATAAGTGATTTGATAATAATTTCAATTTTAAATATAATAAATAAAATTGATTTCACAATATAATATAATTAATTAACTTTATAGAATAATTATAATAACATGTGATACGTACACAGGTTTTTTTTTTATTTCAATTATTTTTAGAAGAATAATATAATAATAATTATATTTATTTAAATATTAAAAATATTAATAATAATATTAATATAAATTATAAACTTAGACCAAATTTTTTTTTTCTCCTCTCAAAAGCACTTGCAGATTTTGTTGTTGGTATGAGGTGGAGGTAGTAATCATGGGACGTATAAAGTACATTCTAGACTTTTGCTTTCTACACCCAATACTTTCCTTATACACTTCCCTGGGATGTGTAAATTTATGAAAATACCCTATGTAGAATATGGAGTGTGCCAAGAACAACCTCTGTTGCCATTTAATAGAAGAAGGGTAAAGAGGGCATTTTAAAAGTTTCTGGAGTGCAGAAGCAACTTATGGGGTGAAAAAAGAATCTCCCTAAATTCTAAAGCTCCTACCTTTTCTCCCGAAGAAGGCTTAAACCCTTGAAAAACCAGAGACCAGTGTGGTGGTTAATCTTGCATCCACCGTTCATCTGTTATCAAAGGTGTTATTGTAAAATTAATGTTTCTCAATCCATGTTGAAGATGACGACGCCGTTCAAACGCTTACACTTAGTTCGCACACTTTATCGTTCATCTCAGATTGGAGAATCTTCGTCGTATCTGTGAGTAAAAACACTGCTTTCATCGGGATCTCACAAAATGCATCTTCTTTATCAACCCAAATGGTTGTTCTCACCTTGAAATGAAACTCATGGCGCAATTTGCATTTCCTTACTATCAATTCGGTGTGTTTGAATTTTCAGACTCGGTAGCTGCAAGACTTATTCCTCTGCTATATCAAAAGGTAATCTACTTTTTTTCTTCTTCTTCATTTCTATGCGAAAGGGATTTTATAGGAGAGAAGTATGTGAATGATTAGGAACTGGTCTTTAACATCTACTTGTTTACCATTCAAGTTAATTTTTGCCTGATCAGGTTCTGAGGGTAATTTCAGGAGCTTCTATCCTCATGTATTAAAGGGCCAAGATTGCTTTCCCTTTGCTGGTGTAAAATCTTTGACACTTCGATCTACAATGGTAAATAGTCTTGAACATTTTAATCTATTGGGACCGTGATATTTGGGATTGAAGCTTTCATTTGTCATTTTTATGTTTCTCTTAGGCGGCTGAGTTGTCCATTTTCATGAACGATAAGAGGATGATAACTACTCAAGTCAAAGCCCCACCACAAGCGCGGCAAGTGGTATCTCTCTTGCGTTCCTTTTCTTTGTTTTATGACGCTCAAGTTTTTTCTGATATTCTTCATGGTACATAGTATATTCTGCATGTGTTTTATCCAAGATATACAATCGACAAGATTTATGGGGTGTTCTTTTTTGAATGAATGTTTCTATATCTTTTTGGCTTCAGTCTTTAGTTATGGAACTGTTGATTTTGAGGTGTTTTCAATTGACTTGTTGCTACCCCTTTCTCATTTATGCACTTCTTGTATGCTGGATTATATATCCATTTATTTGAATATTGAAATTCAATAACTGGATTCATTATCCTGTTTCCTTTCTATGAAAAAAAAATACCAAAATAGGTAAATGGGTTCATCAAACGAGTTTTTCCTACTCTTCAACGACATGGTGTGCGGAAACTAAGACATGTAGATTATGGCTACAGTTAAGCTAAGTCATTAAAAAGATTTTGATCATTTATAAATTTAGAGTATTTTCATAAGATTCCAAGCATATTAGCATTTCATTTAACAGACCACCCGAGAATCTCCATCATTTTAAAACCTGGATATGCTAGATGTAAGTGCATGCACCTGATTTTGGTCTTGTTCTCTAAAACAGCCACCTAGAGAGAGTTGATGATTAGATCGATTTCAGGCTACCCTCTTGTTTGAATTTGTGCATTTATCTACTACAGCTTAAAAGGACAGTGTAAATGGGTTTGATCTATAATAGCATTCTGTGATCATTTAGAGATTGTTTGATTTCTATTTTTGAGATTTTAAAGATAAAAAACATGTTTGGTTAGTGTTTTCTTACTAGATGTTTTAAAACTATCCTACAAGATTAATTTTGAATACTAAAAGACATAAACAGCTAAAAGATGTTTCCTCGCCAGTTTCATTAAAATCACGATAGCATAACTGTAAATATGTACATTCACTAATAGCAGTTTTTTAACTAACAAAAATACAATGTTATCATTTGTATATCAATGAAAAGTAGACCATTGATATGGATGGACCTCAAACCTCGCCAATTTTCAAAACTTTAGAAGTTGTTCTGCCAGACAAGTTTTTCATTCATTCTGTTTTCAAAATGTTATCTTAAATAAATTTCAAAGCAGTTTTAAAAATTAAAAACAGAAACAAATGTCAAACAAGGCATTAATTTACAGATCAGGTAATTATTTTGATGCTTTGCTGTCATATCATTGATGCAGGGTCAACAAATGTCCCTATCAAGTCCTGGATTTATCTATGAACCTTATGAACCTCGTGAAAAAATCCCATTTTGGAAGAGGTTAGATCTCAGTGGTTTTAGATCTATATGGTTTATACATGGCTTTTCATCACAAACAATTTCTAGTGTTGTGTGTGAGTGTGTGTGTGTGTGTGTGTTTGTGTGTATATAAATTTGAAATTTGCATTGCTATTTGTGGTTTTATTTTAACATTTAGAATTGTTTATGCCTTTTTCTAGTTATTTTCTTTACCATTTTGATATGCCTTCCGTGTATAAGCATTACATTTCTTTATAAACTATTATGATGATTTACCATGATCTTATGTATAATTTCTCTTATGCATCAGATGGTTCACTATGGGTGGTTGGAGAAGAACAAAACATGACATAATTCTTGAGGTGACAATGCATATAAATTATTCTAACGTTGGTTTGCATTATTTCCCCAAATTTCGAGAATAGAGCCAGACTATATTAATTTAACCATTCATCCGAATTGTTCTTTCCATTCTCTCTTTTCTTTTCACCCAATTTTGGATAATCACAGCAGATGTTGCTTTCTTTTAAGGATGAATTATTTTCCTCTCTTTGATTTCATACATTGGAAAAGAAAATGAAAATTAAAATCACTCTGAAAGTATTGTCCCTGGACCCTTTTATTTTAATCCATTCTCTCTTTTCTTTACACCCAATCTTGTAGAATCACAGCAGATTGTTGCTGTCTTTTAGGGAAGAATTATTTTCCTTTTTTATTTCATTCTTCTCTTTTTCTCCTAAATATTCTCTTTTATAACAGAGTGGAAAAGAAAAAGGAAATTAAAATCACTCTGAAAATATCGAACGTGGACCCTTTTATTTTAATGCAGCCTATCAATAACCTTAATCAAGCTTTGTGTTTTACTCTGTTGCAGCTCAAAAGTGCCTATGCTATTGCTAAGTTAAGAAAAAAGGGATATTCAAAAAATCAGTTCTACAAAGAGGCTGTCAATATGTACAAGGAGGTGTGCTCTGTTGCCTTTACTAATTTTTTTTCTTTCTAATTCATCGTGACCAGATCAAACAACAACTAACCAACAAAGACTTTCTCCATTAGGTGGTGGTGTCTGCTAAATAAATCGAATAATGTGATTTTGGTTTCTCTTGCCACTGATTCTACCTTTTGATAATGATCTTTTACCAATTACCTGTTAGTTCAGGCAGCACTACTGTAGAACTAAAAGAAATTACGGAACTAAAAGAAATTAAGAAATGGAAAAAATATCGAATTAACTACACTTTTGGTCCCCCTAGTTCCAATTTTAACAGTATCATTCATATGTTTGAAATTTCTAATTGATATAAATAAATAAATTCATTCCTCCTTGTGTTTCATTGTTTCTACTGTCAGCAAAGATAGTGCCACTGTGCCACATTTGTAAAACTGACTTGCATACCAATATCTTTTCTTACTGGGCTCATGTTTACTAGTGTTGCACTATCTCTGTATTCTCTACTGCCATAGAGATGATGTGGTTCAGTTCCAAATCTACAAGATTGTCACATGCTAGAGGTCTACTTTACATCAATTTGTTGAAAACTAGAGAGATCAATTGTTAATTAATTTAATTTGATACAAGTGTTTAAATTGTTAAAAAATATGAATGATGAATATGTCGCTCTGAACACGCAGTCTTTTTTAAATTTGAAATCTCTGCTAGTTGTTGAGTTACTTATGATGATTTCAAATCCTTATTTAATTGAACAGATTGTGTGCCTGGTAAAGCAGATATCTAATGGCATTTGATGCCCTTTCTTAAGAAACAAATTCACTCTTATTTTTTGGAAATGCCACACCTTATGAATGCCAAAATTAGAAGCATGCACTTTCTTTTACAGAACGTTGGTGCATGGTAGCTATGATTTAATATATTAGGAGAGTGTATTTGAAGGGAGACCATTTTGGAGTGATACAGGCACTTCAGATAGGGTTCAGGAGAATCGATTGAAATAAATGCCTTGAAGAAATTAAGTACAAAAGGCATTTTGTCTGGTCTTGAGTTTTGAATTTTCACCAGCTACGACAATTTGTAATCCTTATTTCTTGGTAGTTTCTTTCTTTCGGTTGCAGTATATGTTGTTGTATTGACTTTCTTTTCTGTATGATTTCAGTAGGTATATCTTGTTTGCCCAAATGCTGATTTTTTTTTTATATATTTTTTTTCAGATAAACACTCTAATAGCTAATGGTGACAAAAGATCCTTACGGAAATCAGTTACTGAGAAGATGTTTTCTGTATGCTTCACTATAATGCAATTTTGTGTATTTTTTGCATTAATAATTTCTAAAGGAAATATAGTTTAATTTACGAGATCTTGTGTTTCATTTTCTTTTGTCCAAGGCACTTAAGAATGAAATTAAACAAAGAGAATCTGCATGGAGCAAGGTATATTGGGAAATGGTTGAGCCTGTTGTTACGATTCGAACTTTGCGGGCACGACTGGTTAGTATTCTTCTGCATTGTGTTTAAGTTTTGGTCATGATGTGGCTGGGAACTCAAAATATAGCACAAATATGAAACAAGAGAAAGAACATCTGCATTTACTGGCATTGGATCACATCAAAGAGCTGACGTATGAACTTGCTAACACTGAAGCATCACTGATCAAAATCTGGTCCCATTGGATCAAGTAATAGTATAACTATCATTAGGTTTGGAAGGATGCATTGTTGGAGATGTTCTGACCATTTTACTAGTGAAAACTTTGAAGTTAATCACTGTTTGTTTCTTGGTATCTTGGTAAAGTTTCTCTGGAGATCTCCCTGGAGTTACTGGTTATATCTTGTAGGCACCATGAACAAAAAACTTAATTTCGAAGTATTTAAACTAGTTTAGTTTGTGCCGTGTAAATTCTGGGATGAAATAGTTCAACAAAATTTTAATTGTATATAATTGATATATTCTGCTTGAAGTATAATGACAAATCTACACGTGCTAACTTCATGCTGAATTGTATTTTCACTCTCACACACGTGTGCACATATTTTCAATTCAGTATTTTGGTTTTCAATATAATGATTGTTTTTATTGATGACTTTCTTTTCAATTACAGATTGGAGTTGATAGGAAAGACCTGGATAAAACATTTATTCAGCTTACTCTCGAGATTTTGGCTAAACAGGTATGCTTTACAATAATAGGACTTTCAACCACTCAGAACATTAAATAAATATTATATTAATTGCAGAAATTTGAAGCATATAACTCGAAAGGGTCTGTGGTAGCTGGAGATAAAAGCAAGGAGGTAATAATGATGCTTGCTAATTATTGTTTCTAAAAACAGTTTTTTGTCATTTCAATTTTGTTGCTCAACACATGTAAAAGTGATTGTCCTATGTAACATATTTCTGTTCTTTAGAAGTTTGTCTACGGGGCAATGAGCAGAGCATTTTTATAGTAGACAAGTGGATGAGAAACTCCTAACTATTTCTGCTTTTTTTTTTTTCGAAGCACTTGTGTTGAAACAATTTTTAAGCTTAGTAGAATTTGAATTCAATATTATTTTAACACCTTTAAAAAAAAAAAAAAATCTGTCTCCGTTCCGTCCATGGACATTCATTTCCTTTTTCTTTATTCCAATTTATCAAAAAGCACAAAATCATTTTTCATAAAGGTTTTGGCCCTGATTGCTGGTTTCCTATTTTTACCAGGTTCTTGTCCGTGATATATGGGTATTTGAGAAGTCTATGTTTCACCCTGGCGCAAGGTGGCGTCTATGTGGACGGATAACACCAAAAGCGTCATAGTCATCTGGTTGAATAAAAAGACTAATATTTATGATAGTTAGCTGTTCCTGTGTTGCATCTTGTAACTGTTGAGCTGAATTCTTATATTTCTTTGTCTCTGGAGCCTTGTCCTCTGAAAATAACAAGTATAGGTGTAAACCTATGCAAATTTTGTTATTTGAATGAATTGGAAATGTTTTATTTCTTCGTGTCTCCTTATCAGTTTCTTTCCTTGTGGGAATGGAATTTGCCAACATAAAATATTGATGAAATAGTAGTAAACGTGGAAGAATGGGCAAAAGAGATTCTATTCTCCAACCCTGTACATTTTTCATCACGACAAATAAATTGTCAACTCCGTATTAATTCCACAACCCTGCTAATAATTTGGAAGGAGTAACTAAAGCACCATAATTAATTAATGATTAATTACATCGCTCAAATTTGCTCGTATCTTAGTAAACATAATCAGAGCAGGGGAGATGCAGTATCAAGCAATGCCTTCCTATATTCTTGCTTTCTACTTTCAGATTCAATGGCAACTTTCTAAGAAAAGCAAAGAATATCTTCAAAATGTTTCAATATCTACTTCCTGATATAAACTTTTATATTGTTAGTTGACGGTGGGTTAATCGATCTCTTCTTCCACCCTTTTCGTATCTTTTTGTTTTCTCTGGGTAAGTTTTAGCAGATGGACCAAAGAGAATTCCATGTTCAACCTATGGGCATTTGTTGCAGGCTCTACCATTTCCTCAAAAAAGCTCTGACTTCGCAAGCGTCAAAGACAGTGACTTTAGGGCGTTCTAGACATGACAGTTCAAGCTCGACTGCGCTAAGAGGTTCTGATTCTAAAGCAAAAGAAGAGGTTCGGTCAGATACACCAAGCCAAGTTGATGATGGCAAGAAGCTTCCACCAACTGAAGGTCTTGCAGGTGACTCTATTTCTTCTCATGTACAGCTAGCTGAAGAGAAGAATAACTCATGCATGAACGATGATAATAAGATGGAAGGAAAAAATGAGGTATTAACATCGCCAACGCCAATACCAACACCAACGCCAACTTTAGCACCAACGCGATCTATAAAGAAAACCGTAAGCATAAATGAGAACGTGGAAGAGATTCGGCCACCTAAAAAGTTTAAGAGGATCTGGAGTAAGTCCTTCCAAAAAATAGGTTCTCGGGATGAGGAGGAAGAACCAATGCCTCCTCCGCGACCTATTCTGAAATTGGCTTCTGATCTCACTGACAAGTCATATTCCTATTCTTAATTTCATGTCTCGGGTGTAATATGTTAGTGGTTTAGGGTTTACACAAGCCCCGTGTGAATGCCATGGGTGGCCATAATGATTCCACGATTTGCTCTCTTTTATTCTTTACATTAATATTTCTAAGTCCTCTTCTGCTTCTTAAATTCGAAAGAAATCGAATATTCATCTTATTAAATGCACAAGTCCTCTCATCTGAGTTTCTCACAAGACTGTGATACGAATAATATAAAGTATTTGCAAGTTTGTTCTATACTAGACCACATTTGAAAATGAATCAGAGTAATTTAATAAGAATATATTACTATTTTTCGAAACCAAGTGACAACAAAATGATCGTGCCTAGATTCATCATAACCATCATAGAAACCATACTGAACTCAGATTAAAAATTGCAATCTTTTGTAAACAATGATAATGCAGGCTTTGCATCATGACAAATAATCCACAAGAAGCAAAAGAAGCTTTAATACAATTATACAAAGCCCTTCAAACAGAATAAAGTTGCGTAGTCGACCTACAATCAAAAGGCTACCTATGAGTGTCAACTATCACTTTCCTAGTTTCCTTCCATTCTATTGAAGCCCCTTCTCATATAATTTAAAACTAAAAATCAATCTATAAACCAATATCGGAAGCACACTATTTACATATACTTAAAGAATTAGGATCACCTTCATTTTTCACAGGAGCATCGTCATTATCATCATCATCATCAGAGTCAGTAAGATGATCAAAAAACTCCCCAAGGTACCAGGGACACTGATCATTCCAGTCACCTCTGCACGCGGTGGCGCGCCATTTTTGGTCAGCTATCATCTCAGGAGAGAGTCCCCATTCCAGCATTTCTTCTTCTGTATGATGAATAGCTAAGCTGAATTCACCACCACTTCCTAGCTCCATAACACGGAACTCGCAGTTCCCAAAATTGTTTAGGTGCTCAAACTGCTCAACCGTCCACTTGAACCACTTCATAAGGAAAATACGCGATGTCAGCCCGTGAGAAACAATTACGAAATTCAAATCATTGGAAGGATCGTGACGAAGCCTGTTCATGTCTATGTCCCTCCACAGAGATTCAAAGAAACCTGCAAACCAATCAAGACGGAATAATGTTATCCAGACACGTTTTACCACTTACTCCCATACTTTTGTACATTCTTCCACCCAAATCTCAAATCTCAATTATCATTTATGTTTCAAAATTAAAGAAAAAAATTATCTTTCCTTTACAACTTTGACAAGTATTTAACATAGTGATTACGTGACACAATCATGAACTATCAAATAGTTCACACTAGACTACAAAAAATGTAATATGAAATTTGCTTTAGTTTGACTCTAATTGCATATTTTACCATTGAAATTTTTATTATGCAAGTTTCAATTTAATAAATTTTATCATTAATTTTTTTAAAAATAAACACATTTGACTTCTTAGTTTAAGGTCCGATAAAGGTTAATGTCATGGTGACCGACAAAACTCGGAAAGAACGAAGTAAAATATACTTAATTTAAAAAAATTAGTAATATAATTTGTCAAGTTGAAACTCAGAAATTAAATTATGGAAAAGCGTTAAGCCTCGATAATGAAATGTGCAATTAAGTTTAAATAAATAAATAAAAACTTATTTTTAAAATTTTGTTTGATTTCAACATCTGACATCATAAAATATGCTAAATTTTAAAACATTATTGGTGAAATTTGTCAAATTAAAAAATATGCAAAGACGTCAATAATAAAAAATGAAATTTAGTCTGGTATCTAATCCTTACCATCTCCTATATTTATACTTCGTTTAGATATATCCATTTCACTTTATTTCCCTTACCATTTGATACCTCAATATAATAATCAAACTAGCTCTTAACATTTGTGGCTTGAAAACCGATTTGATTCCATTTCATTCTCCAAATTCAAAGAGAAAAAACATTACTCGTGTAAAAGTTCAATATCCCAAAAAAAAAAATATTGGTATTACTTCTTATAATAGTAATGAATGAATGATCTTTAGAAAACCTTTATAATGGAAGGACATGTATTAGTTTCATCATACTCAAATTAAGTCTGCATCTTTTAAGCAAGATCTTTCTTTCAAAGGTGGATAAAAATATATAGATTTTAGAGCAGAAGATCTCAGCACAAGTATTCACCAAGATTTTTAACATAGATTAGTCTTTTTTTAGTTAAAAATTAAAAATGTCAGAAAAGCATTTTTTTTGAAAACGCTTCTTCATGGATTGAAAATTATTAAGACTCATTAAATTTAGCAAGTAAAACTAGTCTAATTTCATGATTGTTCTTCTCTTATGAATTATTAGTTTTCTTCATGATGTGAAAGTTCGTTCAAATCGTGTTAATTTCAACTGCTAAAGTATAAAATTAAATAAAAAATTAAGGATAATGAGAAGTTCATTTTATAGACCAATGGTAAAGAAGAGAGAGAGAGAGAGGTTACTTGAAACGCGATCGAAAACATCGGCGGCGGACTCTCCCTCGGGGAAGCGATAGAAGAACCTCCCGAACCGTTCGCGGGCTTCTTTTATCACCTTCATCCTCTCTTCCACCTGAAAGTTCCCGAAGTCCTGCTCCCGAATCCGCGACTCTTCCCTCACGCCAATCATCCTCTTCTTCGAGAAACACCGACCTACCTCGCGCAGCGTCGATCGCGTGCGTGCGTACGGCGACACGTAGAACTGCACTCGCCAGTCCGGTGAGCAGCCGTCCCCGCCAATCACGCGGCGGAGGCGGATGCCAGCTTGACGCGCCTGTGCCACGCCCTGCGCCGTTAAATGAATGCTGTGGTCGGGAGTGGTGGTGTACGCCGCCGTGTCTCGGTTCCCCTGCGACTCCCCATGCCTCATCAGAATTATTCTCTTCGGCAGCACTCCCTTCATATTTTTCGTCTCTCCCTCACTTTCAAATTTACAATGTTCTAACTACTTCAGAATTTGAACAGACACACCCTTTCTTTCTGCAACGGATTTTGAAAATCAAATACTGTTACTAGTTTTGCAAATCTCAAAATTTAATTGCTTATATATATATATATATATATATATATATATATATATATATATATATAAAAACGTTTTCATAGTAAAAAATACCTTATTTTATATTAATAATAATTAAAAAATTAATTTGATTTTGGGAGAGTTCCTCTGGTCAAGGCCTGCAGCTGTATGGCGTAAGCGTGTAAGCGTGTACACCTAATTCTCACCCATTAATAAATTACGAATTTTGGTAGCTTTTTGTTGAAATTTTTAATTACTTTTCTTTCCTTATTTGAATGTTGTATTCTTTTCAAACTTCAACCACACTATATTAGCGGACACGGTGTTTACCTAATTTTATGAAAATAGTATAATTTAAAAAAGTATAAACAACTACGAACATTTTTAATTCAAAAAACTTTTCTTTGTTACAACAAAAATTACAAGTGTTATTAGTAATATCTATAAATATTATTCATGTCATAACATTTTTTATACTTTTTATTAAATAAAGATAAGTTTATTATTTAATTACACATATACAGTACCATCTTTCTAATAAAAACTAAACGGATAATTCATCAAATATAATTCCTTATTTCTTTCATATAAAATAATTATATTTTAGTTTTCAAATTTTACTTTCTTACATAGAAAAATATAAACACAAGTGTGTATTTTCTCTAATGTAATAGAAAAAATAATAATATTTTGATCCATATTTTTTACTCACTTTTAATTCATCACTTTAATCATCCTTTAATTATCTATTTTCATTTTTTTTAATGGTGGAATGTGATAATTTAAAGATGATTTGAGTGGTGAGTTTAAAATAAGTGAAAAAGTAGATCAAAATATCATTATCCTAAATAAAAAATATTTGAGTGTAGTGCACAACTTTTAAACAAAACATACATTAATTATTTCTTTTAGAAATGAAGTATGTTTTTGGTGTCTGAATTTACATGTGAAACTTAAATTTTGTTTTCTCTCATACTTTAATATATTTAGTTCTTTAATATATTTAGTTCTTTCACCTAATGATATTAATTTTTTGGATTTTGTTAGAGGTGTATTGAAATTCATTTCTCTCTCAAACTTTAATATATTTAATTTTTTTAAACCTAATGATGTTAATTTGGTGGAGCTTGTTAGAGGTGTTTTAGACTGACATATGGGTTTAAATGCGTTAAAAAGGTGAAAATAACTCAAATGTTATTTAAAAACATATTTGATACATCAAAATAATTTAATGCAATTAGGTTAGAATAATTATATTCATTCATTTTTTTAGTTTGAAACCAAAATGTATCAAAGTTAAAAATTTGACAAATTTCAATTTTATTTTTAAGTTTATGAACTAAAAACATATTTAACCATTTTTTTTAGTATACTAATAAAAGCGAATCAGAGTTTTCCTTTAAATTTTTTATTTAAAACAATTTTCGATTAATTTATATAAATTATAGACTTAATTTGGTCTTATATTTAGACAATTTATTTTGATCTCTATTTTTCTTATTATTCAATTGAGTTTCAACTATTTTTTTAAATAAAGTGAATTTGGTTTTTTATTAAGTTGGTATTAAAGATATTTGAAAAATGCCACATATCAAAGGTTGGATGTCATGTGTCAAGTTGTTTAAAAGGTGCCACATATTAAAATTTAAAAGGTATCACATGTAAAATCAAAGAGGTAAATATTTTCACATATAACTTCTTTTTTAGGACTAACTATTTAATAGGAGGATCTAAATTAACTTTATTTAAAACATTTGGAAACTCAATTAAGTAAAAAAAATATAAGAATCAAAGTGAATCGTAAACTTAAACTTAAGTATAAGAATTAAATTACTAAATTAAGCATAAATTTAAAATAAATTATAACAAATTACAAATAATTTATATCAATATATATATATATATATATATATATATATATATATATATATTTATATAAATATAAATATTAACAAAAATATTATTTAATTATTAAATTATTTAAATTTAAATATTTTGATGTATGTAAAAAATAAGGTATATATTTGTCTTGTTGGCTTTATGGTAACATGGTGACACATATATCATCTCATATCTGTCTCCAAAATGAAAAATCATAAAAATATCTATCATTATATTTAATTATGTTTAATAAGTATTCTCGTTTTTACCGGATAACGAAAGAAAAAATATAAAAGTTACAAAGTTGAATATTAACTTTGATTATTTAATAAACTATGAAAAAATTAACAATTTAAATAAAAATGAGGATAAAGACGGAGATGTAAATTGGGATGAGATGAGATAGATATGCACACATACAAATATGTACACATACATCTTCGTTCATATCTAATTAAAAAAAAGTTATATATTACAAATAAGTTCTAAGAATACTCACTACAACTAGTCTATTTAACATTTTTATTCAGAGATGATAACTTTTGTATGAAGATAATTATAATAATTAAAAAAGAATAATATTGTTTTATGTATTAAAACTAGGGATGACAACAATGGGACCAGGCGAGGATGGGTTCCGTTATCTCATATCCATCTCTACAGAAAAAATTTATTATCATTCTCATATTCAAACCTAACAGGTATCAAACTTTTATCTCATCTCCATTTTCACTTAGTAGTGGGTATATTCTTGTATCCATATTCGTACCTATTTTCTTACTTTTTCAATATGAATTAATTACTTTTTATAAAATAAAAAAAATTACAGTAAAGAAAACATAATACTATCAAATATTCGTTATTAAGAGGAATATTGTTTATTTCATATCAAATATTTAAAAAGAAATTATAATTGTATACATATAAAATTAGAATACCAAATAAAATTTCATGAGAATAAAAACAGTTATTAAATTTGCAAACATTAATGGAACCTAGTTGATAAAACTTAAAAATATTTTTAAAAAATATAAAAGGAAAATAAAATATATTTTAATTGTTTACTTCAATTTTTTAAATTCTAATGAATTTATCTTTCATACACTCATAAAATTTATAATACATCACTTGATCAAAATCACGAAAAATGCAAATACTAAACTAATAATAATAAAATTTCAACTTAGATCTTGTATATTTTGAACTTCAATATATGTTGTGTTTCGATTCCGACCCAAGTTTGTCTGACAGTCATCATTCTGTCACGATTTTGGACATTAAAAGGCGCCTCGGAGGGTGGAGGGATGTAGGAGTATTTAAACTTCGCTTGACCTCGACTCTTAAGCGATGTGAGACTTATTGGGTGTATTGGAACAAAGCCCCCTGTCGAGTGCAAGGGAAGTTGAAGGGGAGTTGTCGGACCTCACAATGGGCGTCAATGTTCCAATTGCGACCCAAGTTTGTCCGGCAACCATCGTTAGGAACAACCACCGCGTTTCCGAGGTATTGTCCACTTCAGAGTATTTGAGTTCTGTCACGGTTTTGTCCTTAAAAGACACCTCAGAGGGTGAAGGGAGGTAGAAGTATTAAAATTGCGCTTAACCTCGACTCCTAAACGATGTGAGAGTTATTGGGTGTACCGAAACATGTTGGATGGTGATAAAAAAAATTCCATGACAATTAAATTAAATTTTTATATTATAGTAAATAAAATTTATTTATACAATTATAATGACAAAATTATAGTATGATTGATAATGAGTTAGAATATAAAAAATAATCATGTAAAATATATCAAAATAGTATTCTACATGATAAACATAAACAACAAATAAAAATATTAAAAAATTATCAAATGTGTCTTAGAAATAATTTGAGAGACTATTGAATGAAATCACACAAAGCAAAACAAATGTATAATTAAGGGTATGATAAGATGAAAAATACCTTAGAGATTTGAGAAAAAATTTCAAATATCAACATAGTTAATAGTTGAGAAATAAAAAAAACTTGTTTTAGCGAAATAAAAGAGTTCTTTAAATGAAAAATTAATAATAATAAATTAAAGAAGATAATTTTTTTTATATTACTTAGTAAATAAAATGTTGATGCTATTAAACACATAAATTGAGAGTGTTAAACATTCTCATGTGAAAAGAAAATATACAATAAATACAAAATATTAAAAAAGAATATAAATATTAAAATGTTTGACATAAAAAATATTTAATTGACATACATATTGAACATAATTACATAATTGCATAAATGTTATAAAAGGATGAAAAATATATTGGAGATACGAGTAAAGTTTATGACAAATCAAATAACTAGAAGAAATAAAAAATTAGAAAATGTGTACACACACACACATATATATAAAAGATTTCTTAATTAACTATGAATATTTTAATAATTTAAACAGTGATGAAGATATGACGAAAGAGTATTATGATGCGGGAATAGGGATGAATATGAGGCGAATATGTACATCTTTATACCCATGTCCATAGTCCATTGAAAAAGTCGAGAATATGTACATCCTCATACCCATATCTATACCCATACTAAAACTCAATCAATATGAAGATTTTCCATCAAAATGGTGGCAGGTTCGTGTAATATCTACGGACGAGTTTATTTGACATCCCTAATTAAAACTTTAAAACAATATATTTTAAGCTCAAATATAACAGTGGTTTGTCAAATCTTGCACACTAAAGATAGAAAAATAAGTTAGATTATCCCACCATGCCTTACATCAAGTTCCAATGACACACATTTTTTTACAAATTTAATTAAACCTAAGTTTTAATAAAATTTTATTATGAAGGTTAAATCTTTATCTAAAAAGTATTTCCTATCTAACATATCAAGCTACGAAAATGTAAATAATATTTTTTAGAAATATTGTATTAAATTATTCATAATACACTAAATTCATTTATTTAATTTTATTAATTATTATGCATGGTAACTTACATAAATAGTCAACCATAGAATCATTAAAAATAAATTCAACATTGTTTAATAACCTTGCTACAACAAGATTTTTTAAATAAGTATTATTCCATATAGTAAGTTTACTGGTTTTTTAAAGATTTTACGGTGAAATAGACTTCTAAATATTTTTAAATTACACCATTAAAAATATTTATAAAAAACAAAATTGGATCAGACTTTTTTTTTAATAAAGGATATTCAAACTTAATATAAAGTTTGATAGGACTTTATCTATTTTGACTCTATTACTCATTTTATAGCTTAATCTCTGAAGTTTAAACTTGGTTTTTTAAACAAGCTCATGCATTTAGATCTATAATAAATTTGTAAAATTTTAATTAAATCCTTAATAAAATTTTATAATTTATTAAGTACTTACTAAATTTAAAATTTTCAATTGTATTTCTACAGTTAACTTTTTCTCATAATTTTGTGATGTGTAGCTCACCTAGTTTTATGTTACCTTGCTAACTTGTAGTTAGATATGTAATCTTATTATTTTAAAATTTTATAAACTATAATTATATAATATATGATTTTATAATTTTAAAATGTTATGATTTTAAAATTTTAAAGTTTTATGATTTGATAAGACATTAATAATGTATCATCTAATTTTATCAATAATTTTCTACAAATAAATTTGATGGAAGTAGATTTTGTTAATGTCGAATTGTAATTCACTTAATAAATTTAAATTATAAAATTTTAAAATCATAAAATTATAAAATTATAATATATAAAACTTTAAAATAATAAAATTATATGTGAGAATATGTTATATGAGAAGATAATAATGACGTTACCTAATTAACCCTCACATCATTAAGCGAAAAAAAAAATTAACTCGCAAATATTCAATTAAAAATTTTAAATTTACTTAATACTCAATAAAACATAAAAGTTTATTAAAAAATCAATAGAAATTTAGTAACTTTATCAAATTAAAATATAATTAAGATTTTTAAATATTAAATTTTGACTTTGTAATTTTACTTTTTTAATAAAGGTATGATGAGTTTAATAGAAAATGTCATTACATTGTTTTTATTTTCAAAATCAAACCATCTACCATATCAAATTTAAATCTCCTAACATTTCCTTGCCCACAAACATAAACAAAAATTACGATAAGAAAAACACAAATCTTAGTCATATTTATACTTATATGTAAATGATATATTTTTTAAGTATACAATCTTAGTCATCTTAGTTATATTCATCTATTTTTTAAAAACTATATTTGTTAACTGATTTTTTTATAAACAATTGTTATTTTTGTTTAAAATTGTCATAATTTATTTTTCTTTATTATATTTATAATTTATTAGTTATATTACTTTTATTGATTTTCTCTTATATATTAACTTAATTAATTTACATATATTATTAACTTCTAATGCAATACAAATATTTAAAGAAAACAAACATATTACGTCAGTATAGATAAAGACGAAGTTGCAGAGGGGGCCGTATGTCAATAGTTTCATAGATGTTGCAGAGTCTTATGTGTAGTGTCATGGTGATATACTAAGGCTACATCTTTGTTCTTGTTAGGTTTTGGTTGATGGCTCTCTCTTGCTAATCTATACATCAACACTTACAGATTTTGTTTTTTGTATAAGG
>Ga0214544_1006880_pt1 | contig 20533 bp, 19 predicted proteins | sample CNSS3metaG_FD_160074 | JGI IMG/M metagenome (GOLD analysis project Ga0214544, IMG submission 160074) | Root nodule microbial communities from cowpea collected in UCLA plant growth center, Los Angeles, California, USA - CNSS3 | ecosystem: Host-associated > Plants > Roots > Nodule | place: USA...
CCTCATTAATTTTAATTTAACAATAACAAACATAAATATTATTGCAAATTAAAATAAAATTATTAATTATTTATATAATAAAATAATTAATATTAATTTTATTAGTGACATCAACTAATAAAAGCATTACACTTTAATTTTAATAAATAAATTAACAGTAGTGGAATGTAACTTCACATGGTGCACGTTCACACAATAATAGCATACGTTCGGTAGTGGTTTTATGTCATTCACACATTATGCCATATTACTTTGCCATTCACACATTATGCCATTCCCACACTTCATTCCACAGTAAACAAGCGGTTTGCAATCCACGTAAAAAACCGACTTCTTGATGTGAGGGAAAAAAATGCACGCAGTACGATGCAACACATTCTATTAATTCCAAATAAAAGGTTCATGCCTTTGACATAGCAAAGCTTTACGTGAATTTCTTTCAAGTATGTACAAAAACTTTTCTAATTCAATTAGGCACCCATTCTACTTGCAGTTTAATCACACACGCAATTCCAGCAACGAGAATCAATTCTCGTTTCCAACATGGCATTCATATTCTATTTTAAAGCAGCGGAATACTTAAATAACCCTTCAAACTTTAATTAGGGTTCATAAACAATCAGAAACAAACATCATAAAAAGAGAATCATAAATCCTACAACATAGGCTCTGATACCACATGTAAAACTAATTAAGGATCTTTAAGATTTATAATTCTCACACGATAAATCATAATAGAGCACTAACCTTGATCCATGAGAGATCCTGTGAATATGCGTTCTTCAACCACCGTTTCACAATCTATCTCTTTGCCTTTCTTTCTCTTCTCACACGTTCTTGATGGGTTACTGTGAAAAGAACCTTATGGCCAGAGACAGAACCCCTATTCCTTTTTATAAACCAACGTCCATAAGTTGGTTTTTATTTTATCTTTATCTTTATTTTATTATCACTTCCCATAATAATAATCAATAAGTCTTTATATTTTATTAAATCACAATTGGGCCCATCATAATATTTCAAATGAGTCAGTAATAGAATTAATTCGTCAATTAATTCTAACAGTTAAGACATGAAGAATATTGGCCACCATACCAAGGGCCATAGGTTTGGCCTCATCCTGCCACAAAAAGGACTGAGAAGGGTCGTCCTAAATCAAGTAGAATTAGGACTGAGATGGACATTAGGGAAGGAAGACAATCAAGAAAGTGTTCCTATTGTAGAACTGAAGGACACACAAGAAATCATTGTCCTAATAACCCTGTACTTTCATGATCTGCATCAAACCACTTAGTTTATGTTGTACTTTGATTTGTTTTCAATAAATATAAACTTCATTCAATTCAATGGCACATCTTTTCTTATTATCTTTTATTCTTACTTATTTTACATAAACCAAAAACATATAAAAAATTAATTTCATATACAATAATAAAATCATTTTAAATTATTTTAATTATTTCCTTCATTTCTAAATTAATTTAGACAAATTTACAATATTTAAAATATAAAATTTTTAACAATTATCCAAAACTAAAAGAAGCTTATAATTCCAATTTTTGTTAACACATATTAAAAAAAAAATTCATACTTCACAAATTATGAAACAAAATTTAAAATTAAATTGAATTATATTTTGAAATTACACATAAAATCACTTACTATACGATACAAATTCATTTTTTTAATTTACAAATTCATAAACACAATAAATTATTCTTTATTTTACTATTTTTTTCAAATAACACCTCAAATAACTAATAAAACATTACTAATTCGATTTTTTTAATTTTTTTTACTCTTATCTATTTTAAAAAAATAATTATATCATCGATTTTTTTAATTTCTTTTACTCTTATCTATTTTAAAAAAATAATTATATCAATTTTAAAATTAACAAATTCAAAAAAAAATAAAATTATTTTTTTTCTAATAACTAATAACACATTTATAATTCTATTATTTAAAATAATTTATTTAATTATTTCTATTTTATTGATAACAAAAATAAAAATTAATTATATTTATTTTAAAAAAACTTTATGTTTCCATCATTTTAAAAATAAAAAAAAAACAGTACAGAATTGAGGTCCCAGGGACCGAATTCAGACTAGTATAAAAAAAAATTGCAAAATTAAATTTAAAATTCGGTTGCCCGAAAACCGAATTCTCAACGTAAAATAAAACTATGCTATGAATATAAATATTGTGCACAGTATGCTATCCAGAGAATATTTTGGAAAAAGTATGCTACATGGGAAAAAAAAAATCCACATGCATGACTAGGAACTGGTTATAAAGGTAAAGGAGTGATATTCCATTCTACGATTTGAAAAACACAAGGTATTTTTATAAAATTAAAATTAGCTCTGCAGGAAAATCCATTCAATACTAGGTACTATAAGCTCCAAGCACAGGTTTTGAATAATGAAGCAAATAAAATATCAGCACAAAAGGAACAAAACAACTCTATTGAGTACAAGGCCAAAATGGAACAAAACTTTAGACTCAGCGCTTGCCACCCCCACCACCAAGCTTGGGTCCTTTGGGTGCAGCACCCTTGCTAACAGCACCTTTGCCTTGGGATTTTTGTAACTTAGCCTGAACTTCAGCCTTCTTTGCCTTCTTCTCATCCTTTGTTTTCTTTACCCTTTCTTTGATTTCACTGCAGAACATATCAACTTCAGGTAATGAGATACTGTTCTATATTTGTATTAGATAGAGATGCTGTTATATAATCACTCAACGACAACATTGTATTTTAGCATGAGAAAACTAAAAAGAAAACAAAACACACCGCAGAGCAGCTTCTCTAGCAGCATCGCGAACTTCTGGTTTCTCTGTTCTCTTTTTCTGAATAACTTCCAGTGTAGCACCAACAATGGACCTAGAGTAAGGTTTCTTGGTGGCCCTACGCCTCTTTTTCACAGCTTCTTGGGCAATATCCTACACATCACAATTACACAGATAAAGAATCAATGTAAAATTTAATCAAAACATCATAGAGATCTCAGGTAACATCATTATCAAGATAGAGTGGTACAGTAACCTGTTTGAATGTGTGATAATTTAAAATAAGGAATAAAAAGATGGTTATTATACAAATAATTTCATTTAGATATTCACCTTCTTATGCTGTTTCCTGTACATGGCAGTCCAGGTGAGTTTTGATGGCTTCAATCGGTTGTGGAAATACCTCTTGCATTTGGAGTTCGCAAAGAGGAACACCTACTCATTTAAAAATCAATACTCTCGCATAAGTAACCAATTATCAAGACAGCATTGCATAGTACCATATCATCCGTAAAATTCAGAAAACGACACAATTATGTTACCTGAGAATCACCACGAACAAATCTTATGCCTTTTCCAGGGTAGATCTTTGCACCACTGAAACGGCAAAGTTCGGTCCTAACATCCAAACATCAGCTGCCAGTTAGCATACCATTTAGGTGCACAGATTATAATTTGAAATATCACCAACCATTTAATTCATACTACCAAAATGATCCATAAAAGACTACTTTTTATTAGTGAAAAAGAGTTTTATAGTTTGAAATACCATCGAGCATTCAATGACTACTAATACAATGTCCCATAAAGCACAACTTTTGATTAATAAACAACAGTTCTGACTATCTCGTTTAATTTAAAACACACATTTTTTGAAAATATAAATTAATTGTTGCAAGCACTGATACATAGAAGGTGCAAAAAATTATGAACTCCAACGTATATTGCGACTCAGATAAATACATCCAATAAACAGAACAATCTCAGAAACGATCTAAAGTAGTTTGGAAACGATCTAAAAGCCCAAAAATGACAGCATTGCAAATCCCTCATCTATTATAATTAGTCGATTTACAATACCAATTTCTAACAAATTCATAACAAAAGAACAATAAACTCTACTAGAAAAAGCAATCCCACTTCAGCGAGCTTAAATCGATTAGTCAACACTCTAACAATTTGCCTATCCGGAAACGACGGCGTAGCTATCAACTACAAGAATACAAGAATGACAAAAGGACAAGTCGCGTGTTCGCACCGATACCAAAATGAAAACAAAGAGCAGAGACCCTTCAATAAAGATCGTGCATGGAATTCAGGAATGAGATTATTGAACAAAAGTAGAGAGTTTGATTTTGGAGAAAACCTACTTGAGAACCATTGTCGCTGCTGTTCCTCCTCTTGAATCTCCTTTTCCGTAGAAACCCTAGAATGCAATGGTTGTTTATATCTATGTATACCCAAAATCTCAATAAATAGCCTTGGTTTATAATAAAACTACGATAATGCCACCCGAAATTAGGTCGGACTGCGAACATGTATAGTTAGAAAGCCCAAAACAACCTTTCTCAGTAAGAAAGTAAAAAAAAAAAAACAAAAAAAAAAACTAAGCAAGTTATTAGATAATTGGGCCTGGGCTGATAGTAAGAAATTTATTCGATACAAAATCTCTTCTACTATTTACTATATCTATAAGAAAAAAGTTAGTACAATTGAAAATTAATAAATACCCGGTGATCATAACTTGATACCTGTCATATTTTTAGATTTTTTTGACATTTCACTCTTTCTTATTCTGCAAATACCCTTCTGATTATAAGAAAAACATGTTTGTTGAAGTGGATTCTTTTATAAAATTCATCATCTTTTATCCGTTGCTTTACTGTACAAAAACATATCCTCAAATAACGAATTTGTTCTTTTTTTTATTCTTTTTCAATTTTGTTGTCTAATGGTTTTGTTGTAATTCCCTCATTCCAAAATAATAATTTATTACCTTAACCATTCATATTAACGACAAATATAATTATTATAATATTTTAAATATTTATTTAATTACATTTACTTTTATATAATTTATTTTATAAAAATTAAAATATTTAGAAACTACATATGCAGAAAAGTCCTAAAAACAATTCGTAAAATAGTAGTTTAATTTAAGAAATCAAATTTAAAAAAATTTAATTACTGTTATATTTGAAATATTTATTAGATTATGTTTATTTTTTAATTTATAAAATAATTATTTTCAATAATTAACAAATATTTAAAAAGTACTATGCCAAAATTCCGAAAAACAGCAGTTTAATTTAACAAAATTCCTAAAAAATAATTAATATTATTATTCTATTATCGTTATTAACGATAAAATTATTTGCATTATTATTAGTAATAGTAATATTATAATTAATAGTAACAGTAATATTACTATTATGATTATTATTAGTAATATTAATATTAATTTTATTTATTTTGTTGTTATAATTATAGTAATAAAATTTCATTTTTATTATATTATTATTATTATCTTTATATTTAAGTAATTTTCTAAATTCAAATAAGTAGTTATAAAATTAATAAAATAATAAAATTGAAAAAATATTTTTTTTCATCATAATTGTAACGTCTCAAATAAAAAGGTAAAGCCCATTTAATAAAACGCCACATACATAATATCTAGAGGGTACGAAGATTTGGAATATGAAGTACTCCGTACCCCAACATATCCATAAAACATAAAAGAGACCCCACACGGCCTAAAACCAAATACACTAGCGAACTAATTGTACGAGTCTTGTACAAATAAGAAAACATAGCAAATAAATTCTTCAGCGATGGACCCCAAAATGGGTCCAATACCCGTCCAGTCCATCAAGCTGTATCATTCCTATCATCATTACCACTGCCAAATGTTCTCCTATCTGCTCACATCAACATAATTTATGATCATCGCAATGACAGAAGAGCCACATACAAGATAACCAAACAAGCAAACATGGTAAGCTAGTGCAAAGAAACCTTATATCACAATAGTCAACATGCAAATCTCAAAGTCAAACATGAATAGCAGACATTCACACGTAGATTACCCAAAATCATTTAAGACCCCCAAGACTTGACTATCCGGATACGCACGATGAAGCACCACCACGTGGCAGTGGAATTATGTCCTAGCAATGAGGCGTCACCACGAGGCCTTCGCGGAATTATACCCTTACAAGAGGCACCACCACGTGGCCTTCGTGGAATTACGTCCTGGCCTTGAGGCACCACCACGATACTCGCATGGAATTACGTCCTTATGTCGAGGCACCACCATGAACTCTCACCACGGGGTTCATGGAATTAAGTCCACTAGGTGAGGCACCACCAGGGACTCCCATTAGGAAGGTCCATGGGATTACGTCCAACAGATGAGCCGCCACCAAGAGCTCTATCTACAAGAGTCATGGAATTACGCCCTACCACACTTAGTTCATGTTTCACCAACCAATCAGAAAGTTCTCACAATACTAACATCATGTACAAATAACCAATCATACAACTCATGCTTTCCAACTCATACACAATGAAGCAACATATCATTTCCACCTCAATCTTATATATATATCATGGCACCATCCCTCAAACCCTCACAGTAAAGTATTTAGATCAGGCAAGCAATCCACACATTAGTAAACCATTCAACGATAGTGCCAAACCTGCTCGTAGTCTCGCTCAAGCTAACAGGCCTCACTCAAGCGAGAGAGACCCTCTCGCTAAGGCGAAACCCTTCTCGCCTAGGCGAGAGCGCAAAAGGGGAACAATGGACTTTGTAAATCGACTAATTATTATTATTATTATTATTATTATTATTATTATTATTATTATTATTATTATTATTATTATTATTAATATAATCATTTTTATTATTATTATTATTATTATTATTATTAATATAATCATTTTTATTATTATTATTATTATTATTATTATTAATATAATCATTTTTATTATTATTATTATTATTAATAATAATAATAATAATATAATCATTTTTATTATTATTATCATTAGTTTATTATTATTATTATTATTGATAATGTTGTTATTATTATAAGTATTTCTTTTAATTATAAAAATATTATTATACCAAATAATTTTATTAAATAAATTTTTAATCTTTTAAATATTTATAATTTATAATTATTAATAATATAATTATTTGTATTTAATGATTATTATATAATTTTTATATTTAGTTAGATAAATATAATAATTATTATGTTATTATTTTATAAAAAAACAAAAGAAAAAAAACTTATGTGTATGCACGGGTCACAAACTAGTTGTATTACCAATTGGTAATTTATTTAATTTTAAACCAATAATGTATGGGTGGTTTGTCTTTCATAAACCATGATAAAATTCCAATGCACTTTTCGATCCAAACAAATTATAGTTTTCCTTTTCAATGTGATGGATTATATATATTGTTTATATAATTCTATGCAAAACTCTGTGTATTCCTTTTTTTATAAAAATAAAAAATAATAAAATAATTATTATTATTATATTTATAAAATAAAAAAATATTTTTATGTTATTGTTTGTGTATGACTATCTAATAGCATGATGTTTTTCATTCAATGAGACATCACATTCCTTTCAAAATACCTCTCTCACATTATCACATTAGTATTACTTTTATCACTTGATATCAGAGCTCACAAAGGGTTATGTAGAGAAGCAACATTCTTCTTGAATTTAGGCAACGAAATGACTACAATGAAATGTTATAATTGTCACAAGCTCATGCACTATCAATGGGAATGTAAGAAAAGGGTGGCAAATTTTGCAAAAAGTTAGGCAGAGAGTGAAGAACACATGTTGTTAATGACTTATATTGAAGAAAAGGAGTAGCAAAAGACAAACATGTAGTTTCTTGACTCGGGGTGCAATAATCATATGTGCAGAAAATAGGAATATTTTTTTAAGCTTGATGAGAAATTCTCAAAGCCAATGACGCTGGGAAATAATTCAAACATGGTCGCTAATGGGAAAGGCAACATCAAACATGATGTAAATAGAGTTATTAGCATTATCTCGGGAGTTTTTTATGTTCTGAAGTTGAAGAACAACTTGTCAAGTCTACGACAATTACAAGAGAAAGGGATGAGGGATGAACATTTTATTTTAGTAAGGACATGCAAAATATATCATACAAACAAAGGTTTGATTATGAAATCTAATATGTCATTAAATCACATATTTATATTGCATGTCATCTCTTTGCTTGTAGCACACACTTATTTTAACATTATTGTGAAAGATGTAGTGCAATTGTGGCACTTAAGTTTTGAAGACTTACAAACTCTGCAACAAAAAGGAATTGTGGAAGATTTGCCATTGCTTAAGTCGCTCTCTAAGTTATGCAAAGGTTGTCTAGTAGGGAAACAACATCGAGATTCATTTCCCACAAGAAGTTCTTGGAGAGCTTCACAAATTCTTCAGCTTGTTCATGCTGACATTTTGTGAACCAATTAAGGAAACTTCAAATAGTAAGAAAAGGTATTTGCTTACATTTATTTATGATTTCAGCCAAAAAACTTGGGTTTATTTTTTGACAAAAAAAATCAAAGGCTTTTACTCTTTTCAAAAGCTTCAAGTTACATGTTGGGAAAGCGAAAAATATTTCACTCAAAGGGTTGTGCACAAATCATGGTGGAAAGTTTACATCTCGAGAATTCAACAATTTTTACCATGCACATGGAGTACAAAAATAATTGACAATTGCATATTCACCGTAACAAAATGGTGTTGCACAATAGAAGAATCAAATAACCATGGATTTGGTTTGCAACACGCCATCTGAAAAGAAAGTGCCTACAACTTTATGGCCAAAAGCAGTAAATTGGGTTTTGCACGTGTTATACCGCAGTCCAACGCTAGCGGACAAAACACCCAAAGAAGCTTGAACTGAAATCAAGTCATCGGTCTAACATTTCAAAGTTTTTAGTTTTATTTCTTATGCTCATGTATTAGATAATTTGAGCTATAAACTTTATGAGAAAAGCTTAATATGTGTTTTACTCGAAATCAACAAAGAATCAAAGGCATACAACTCTATGATCATATCTTACAAAGGATTATAGTATGCTCATGTGATTTTTGAAAAAAAAAATGAAGAATGGGAAAAGCTTAAGGTGTGTTTTACTCGAAATCAACGAAGAATCAAAGGCATATAACTTTATGATCATATCTTACAAAGGATTATAGTATGCTCATGTGATTTTTGAAAAAAAAAAGAATGGGAATGGGATAAACAACATGAGTCAACTATATATGCGAGCTAAAATGGGAAGATGGTGAAAATGTTGTCTTGGAATAATATCTTGTAGAAGATGTTGTTGATGCACAATCAGATGAGTCTCTTGCCACTAATCAAGAAACTTTTGAAGGTCTTGTGAAAGGGAGGATTAGAAAGCAATTCGCTTAGCTAAAAGACTATGTGTACAGTGAAGGGTTATTTGGTGAAGAAGCACTACAAAAAATTGTGTAAGTTGTGCTGTTTATTTTTGTATATTACGAAATTTTTAAACGTCATTATTTACGTGTGTGGCGTTTGTTGAAATGTGTTTGGTGAAGGGTTTTCCTGCAACATAGCATTATTAAATAGAAACAACAACTTATCATATACCTTTGTCATGAGTGGTGTATAACACACATCATATCATGTAATAAAGTAGAAATGGATTTATTCAGTAAATTTTAATTTTTAATTCCATTCATTAGAATGTTATCCTAGAGTAAATGAATCCAAAATTGAGTTAATGTTACTTGTATTACAAAAATAAAATGTCTGATAAATTACCTAAACATGTGGTAAGCATAAAAATTATATTCAACTTATTTAATTAGAATTGTCCTCAACATACACTGAGAAATGTACTACTTGGCTGAAAGATTCTAAAGATTGAACTTTTCTAAAGAAACCACAATTATATGAGAACTAAAAGCCTCATTTTTTAACACTACTAATTTTGAACTAAAAACCCTAAAACCTTAAATCTTGTTCGCAGTGGAGAACTGAAAAATAGAGCAAAATAGTTTTTGAACATAGAAACCTTAAAATCCTAACACACATTACCTTGAATGAATAAGTAAAGCTAAACCAATGAAGAACACAAGAATAATGAAAGAAGAACTGGTCAATGTGTTAGGAAATGGTTGGGAGCAACACAATTTGGAAATGTATTGGGATGATAAAGAGTGATTGTGAACAGTTGGGGAAGAGGCAAACAACTATGAAACAGTTGGGGAGCGATTACAAACGACTATGAAACAATTGGGGAACAATTACAAATGATTGAAAATTGAAGTGAATTGGCTGAAGTAGACACATTGAATTTTGAAGTTGGAAGTGAATGTGACTTTGTTTTGAGAATTTCGAATGAAAAAAATATTGGAAAAAGGAATAGTGATTTTGGAAAAGGGGGGATATCCACTTTAACAAAAAAAGAAAAAGGGATACAAATATTAAAAATGGAAAACATTTCACAATATGAAAAACATATTTATTAAAAAATGACATTTCTAAATAACATATTTTTCAATAATAGTATGACATTTAATAATACAACAATTAACAACACCATATTTTACATGTAAAGTATGATAGTTTTCAAAGTATCATATTACACCGCAAAAAAACATTTTTAAAGAAGTTTCATATTAAAAATGTCATTATATACATGATTTTTTTGTAGTGAAGTTATATTTTACTCAACATTATTTGTGTTGTATATTGCTAGGGCCAACCAACTCAATTTTGAAGAAGTTGTGAAGATTGAAAAATGAAGAAATGCCATGGATGCATAGATTAAGGTGATTAAGAAAAATGACACTTAGGAATTAATTGATCGACCAAAAGGAGCTAAAGTAGTTGGAGTATGCCTGGTAGTGAAAGGATATGTTCAACATTATGGTGTAGATTACGCTAAAGTTTTTGCTCTAGTAGCTCATATGAAGAATGTGTGGTTGGTAATCACGTTCGCAACACAAAAAGGATGGGCCATACATCAACTAGAGGTGAATTCCACCATTTTTAATGGAGAATTAGCTTAAGATGTCTTTGTTGAGCAACCTTGTGGTTATGTGCAAAAGGGGAACAAAGAAAAAGTGTACAAATTAAAGAAAATTCTTTATGGGCTTAAACAAGTCCTAAATTCTTGGTACACCTGCATTAAAGCATATTTTGTCAATGAAGGTTTCAAAAAATGTGAATATAAGCATACTCTTTTTGTTAAACAAAAACAATAAGGGTAGAATGATCATTGTAAGCTTATATCTTGATGATTGATGAGCAGATAAAATATATGTGTATTCATGCATTATTTTAGGCAATTTTTATTCATTTGTGCATTATATGAATAATTTCATCATGCATTATCTTGTTTTGAATCATACATTTGGATTTGTGCATTGTTTATGCAAACAGGTTTAGAAGGAGTTAGTTAGACACAAAACAGAATGTTCCACAAGTGCCTGGTGGATTTTTCCACGACTTGTGAATTTGGCTTCAAAAGTGAAGGATTTAAAACAACATGTTCCACAAGTGCCTGATGGATTTTTTCATGACTTGTGGATTTAGCTTCAAAAGTACAGGATTCAAAACAGCTTGTTCCACAGGTGCCTAGTGGATTTTTCCACAACCTATGGATTTTGCTTCATAAGATCAAGCGCAAAACGGTGAGTTCCACACATGGCATGTGGATTTTTTCCATAACCTGTGAATTTTTCAGCGAGAAATCTTAAGATGACGTGGATTAACAAGGATTTAAATGAAAAGGAAAATAAAAGAAAGAGAAAAGGGGGGGAAACAATTAAGGGAGAGAAGTAACCACCTCAATAAGTGGAGAGAAAGTGGAAAGGATAAAAGGGGGAGGATCGTTCATGAAAAGCTTCTTCTTCCTCCTCTTCAACTTCGTCATTCTCTTCTTTCATTTTTTTTTTAGTTTTTTTTTCATTATGCAGAACTAATTTTTCTTTTTGTTGGAGGATTGATGTAAGACTCTGGATTTTAGTTTCTACTCTTTACCATTAATGTTTTGTTAATGTTATTTATCTCAGTGCTCTGTTTATGGTTTTATTGTTTATTCTATGAGCAATTTCACAATTGGGAAATTACGAATTATTTGTGATTATAAACAAGACATGTTAGGTTATGTCACAATTGGAAAATTGGGCATACCTAATTAGTTTGCAATAGAGATTATTATTGATTTTTCGTGATTGTATTGAATTTTTGTAAACCGACCTAAGGAATTGGGGGTTTGAATCCAATGAATAGATTTTACTTACTAAGGGATTAAGGGTAAAATAACTATGAGTAAACTCAAGTGGATGATTACATTGCTGACATCAATTGAAAAGGAGTGGAGTTATAGAGAAAAGGGTATGAAATCAATCTTCTGGCAGTTCTTATATTGATTGAAGTTTTTGTTATAATTTTATGTTCGCAAATCTATTGAATCACATTTGGTCAAAATTACGTAAATTAGGAATCTAGTATTCAATGAGTCAATCCCAGAGGACGATATTTTATTACTACTTTAATTATTGGTTCACTTGTCAAACGTTCATCAATGATCTTTTGTTTACAAGAAAGTGACGAGTTAATGTTTATTGAGTTTAAGAACTCAATAATGCTTGAGTTTGATATGATTGATCTTGGTAAAATGAAGTATTTTTTGGGTTTTGAAGTCTTGCATAAATCGGATGGAATCTTTATTTGTCAAAACAAGTATGTTGAGGAGATGTTGCAACATATTGGACTGAATTAGAGCAACCCAGTTCAAACTCCAATTGTTCCTAGTTTTGAGTTTTGTAAGGATGAAGGAGGAAAGTAGGTAATAAAACATATTTCGTGCAAATGGTGGGTTGTCTTATGTATCTCACTTTGACTTGTCCAAATTTGATGTTTGTTGTAAGTCTTTTGAGCATGTATATGAGGAGTCCCACTTAACTCCATTTAGAATTATCAAAGAAGGTACTGAGGTACATACAAGGAACTAATGAGGTTGGAATTTTATACAAGAAGGAAGGAAGTGATAAATTCATAGCACATGCTGAAAGTGACTATGCTAGAGATGTGGATGATAGAAAAAATACAATTGGAAATGTTTTCTTTTTTTGATCTGGAATTATATCATGGTGTTCTAAGAAACAACCAATTGTAAGTTTGTCAACCACAAAGGCATAACCATCACAGTGGCATCATGCTCCTCTCAAGCTATTTGGCTAAAGAGGTTATTCATGACACTTGATCAAACTGAACATGAGCCTATAACTATTAAGTGTGATAGTAGTTCTGCCATCAAATTATCAAGAAATCTGGTAATGCATGGACGTAACAAACATAAAATGTTTGTTTTCACTGTAAAATTGTTGTTGTGATGACAAAACATCTCAAGATGGATTTTTTTTGAAGTTACATGCAGCGCTTGGAGTGAAAACAATGTAAACTAACTTCTTTGTATTAAAGAATTTAGTTTAAAGGAGTAATTGATATAAATTAGTCTAATAAAATCTTGTTTTATTAGAAGCTCATTTTCTTAAGAATAAATAAGTTTTCAATTAAAAGTATATTTGCGGTAACTCTTTATTTATAAGCTTTTGCTTAGTTGTGTATGGTTATTTAATAGCCTAATACTTTTCATTTAATAAGACAACATATTCCTTTCAAACTCTCTCTCTCGTTATTGCTTTAGAGCTACTTTTATCGAAAAATATAGTAAAAAGATGTTTTAATTCTTAGGATTATAATAAATTAAAATTGAATGTTTGATATTTAATAACAAAATAGTTAAATAAGTCACTCATACTTTTGTTACCAACATTTTGATGTGTTTCTTTAAGTTAATTTTGTTCAAAATTTTGAAAATTTGGAAGTAACCAACAATAGTTTTTATTGTCATCCTCGTCCTTATTTCCATTATTTATACCAAACACGGATATAAAAAATATTATAACATGATAAAAAATAGATTGTATTGTTAATGGTTCCTTTTAAATATTTACTTATGGTATGAATTAATGATTATCCATTGATTTGATACATTTACTCATATGATTGATATGATTGATACTCTCTTTATGTAAATATTTGTATTAACCAGTTGATTTGTTTCCTTTATGGATTACATGTTCTATCTATAAATAGGATTCTTCCTATCAGTAATAAGATACTTAGAAAAGTTGATCCCTATTATCTCATTATCTATTCTTCTTTCTATTCTCTATTCTTTTATCTGTTATTAGTTTTATTTTATAACACGTTATCAGCATGATGCTCCAACCAGTTGAGGACTAGTGAAAGCTTTTTCTCTCTAACGACAGTGCTATGGGTGTCTCAATCCGGGCTCTTTTTAATCCTTTCTCCATTTACAATTTTACCTTATATTCTTTCTCTTGTGATAAGAATTGTTTAACTTTATCAATTTTCATCTTCATCTTCGTCTTATTATTTTTATTTTTATTATGATGGTGATTATTATTATTATTATTATTTTATGTGCTAGTTATAAATACGCGAAATGTTGCAACATTTGGATTTGTGACCTTTGATATTACAAGGAAGAATTATTTATATTAGATATTAAATGTTTAAATACATTTAGATGCAATGGGTCTTCGTGATACCATTAAAGAAAAAAATAAAGCATCTGAGCAACTAATTTGTTCGTGCGATAACAATATTGTGAATAGAGATTTCACAAATATTATGAATTTATTTCATGCCTTTGTATAACTGAATAAAGCAATGAAGCTTTTGATAAAAAAATCACGATATCCATCTAATATGCTCCATTCCCATAAGTAAATGGAACAATAAATATTATGAATTTATTTCATGCCTTTGTATGGCTAAAGCAAGTAATGAAGCTTTTGATGGAAAATCATGAGATCCATCCAATATGCTCCATTCCCAAAAGTGAATACATAAATAAATATTATGAATTTATTTCATGCCTTTTTATGATTGAACAAAGCACTGAGCTTTCGATGGAAAATCTTGAAACTTGTCCAATCGGTCTTGTTCCATTCCCAAAAGTGAATGCAACAACATTTTATTTATATTTTCATGATTGTGATATTGATTATGGACATGGTTATAAAGAAAATTTCAAAGACACATTTTGTCACCTGAAGTAGCACAATAATGTGAAAAAGGAAAGAGAAAAACGTGAAAAATTGGCAAATAAGATGAAAGTATATATTATCATTACGATGGTAAAGGCCATTTGAGTTGTACTTGTCGTACACCAAAGCATCTTACAAATAATGAGAAGAACATAGAAATACACTTTGCTTATGAAGATGCTGATTTTGATTATGACCATATAGATGTTACTCATCTTGATATTATTATTTTATTTGTTAAATCAAATGGAAGTATGAATCACCTCATTGCTTATGAGAGTGTTAAAAAATGGATTTTCTCATATTGATATTTATGTTTATATGAAGAATGAATGTTAGCATTAACACCAATGATGAGGATACATGTCTTATTAATAGTGCAACAACTTGTACAATTCTCAAGAGTAATAAAATTTCTCTTGTTTGGTAATGTGAGACATCAATGTTAGTATTATTTATAGTACTACAAATATATGTGAAGGCTATGAAAGAGTTATTATACTTATACCAAAAAGTTGAATATAAACTTATTAAGTTTCAAAGATATTTGTCTAATTGAGACAAACAATGAAAAAATATATGAAATATCTTTATATCTCTACGATTGAGTTGAAAAAAAATGTATTGGAGAAATTATCGAACTTCTCTCATGGTTTACACATATATTAGTACAATTGAGATACATGTCATGGTAAACCAAAAGTTTACGAATATATATATATATATATATATATATATATATGAATGCCTTGTTTGGCATGATCTGTTGGATGATTTGTACTACACATATATCAATACAATTAAAATGCATCTCATAGTAAAACCAGAAGTTTACAAATCAGAATGAATTCCTTGGTTGCCATGATCAGTTATTATGATGCGAAAAAAAAGGTTGAAAAACTCATATGGACACACATTTAAGAGTCAAAAGACTTCTTCAGACCAATGAGTTCTCATGTACTATACGTTCACAAAGGAAAGTTGATAATAGGACCATCACAAGAAAAATTAGAAATGAGTCAATCTCATTTTCAAAATGAATGCAGGGTGATATTTGTGGTCCAATACACCCACCATGTGGATCATTTCATGGTTTTGATTGATGCATCAACTAGATGGTCACATATTTGTTTATTATCTACTCGCAATCAAGTATTTACAAAGTTATTAGTACAATTAAGAGCTCACTTCCCAGATTATCCGATTAAAAAAATGTTTTGATAATATTGGTGAAATTACATCTCATGTTTTTCATGAGTATTGTATATCAATTAAAATTGAAGTTGAACATCTAGTAGCACATGTTCATACTCAAAATAGACTTGCGGAATCATTACTAGAACGTTTAAAATTGATTGCAAGACCATTACTTATGAGAGCTAATCTTTTGATGGTTATTTGGAGATATGCAATTTTGCATGTTGCATTATTGATTCGCATCAAGCCAACGAGTTATCACAAATACTTTATTATGCAGTTGGTTTTTGGTCGATGACCTAATATTCTCATGTAAGAATTTTTTAAGTGTGGTGTATATGTTTCAATTTCCCTACCAAAAGGGACTATGATGGGTCCTCAAAGATGATTGAGAATATATGTTGGATATGATTCTCCCTCAATAATAAAATATCTTGAACTACCAATAGTTTGATTTATTTATAGTTCAACTTTTCGACTGTCACTTTCATGAATAAGTTTTTCCAACATTATGGGGAGAAAGAAAACAATTGGAAAATAATAGTGGTTGGAATGAATTATCATTATCTTATCTTGATCCTCGTACAAAAGAATGCGAACTAGAAGTTCAAAGGATAATTCATTTACAAAATTAGTCAATCAATTACCAAATGTTATTACTAACAGAAAGGGTAATCAAATTATATATATCAGATGTTAATGCTTCGAGTGTATTTGATATTAATTCATAACATGCCTGAAGCGTGGTAGGCCTGTTAGTTTCAAAGACACGTTTGAAGCGTGGTAGGCCTATTGGTTCCAAAGATAAAAACTCTTGAATGAGAAAGAGAGTTAAAATGCAAGATGACCTAATCGAAAAGGTTGAAATCCCAAAAGATTCATTTGACATAATTAATGATTTGGTTCCAAAAGAACCTCAGGTACCTGAAATTGTTGAAAATGATGAGATCTAAATAAATTATGTCATGAATCATATAATATGGAACCAAAATAAAGTCAACATTGACGAAACTTTTACATATAATATAGCGATGAATGCTATGAATGATAATGAAGATCAATAATCAATGACCATTGAAGATTGTCGATAAAGAAATTATTAGCCAAAATCAAAATATGCAAAGAAACATAACTAGATTTGCTTGTTAAACGAAAGGTTTTTGGACTTATAGTTCACGCACCTGAAAGTGTCAGACCCGTTGGGTACATATGGATTTTTGCGCAAAAATCAAATTAAGAATGATAAAATTGTTAGATATAAAGCACAATTGGTTGCTCAAGGTTTTTCACAAAACCTTATATTGATTTGTGAAAAGACATATTCACTAGTATTGGATGCAACAACATTGCAATATTTGATTATCCTAGTTGCACAACAAGGTTTGCATTTACATCTAATGGATGATGTTACAACATATTTGAACGGTTCTCTTGAGAAGCATATTTATATAAAAATCCCTGAAGGATTTTATTTTTCCAACAAGACAAATTCTAAAGATGGTTATTCAATAAAATTGAATAAGCTCTTTTATTGATTAAAACAATCAGGACGTGTATGGTATAACTGTCTTATTGAGTAATTATTAAAAGAAGGATATACAAATGATCCTATTTGTTCTTGTATTTATATGAAAAGATCTGAGAATTAATTTGCCATAATTATTGTTTATGTAGATGGCATAAACATCGTTGTAACTCTTAATGAGCTCACAAAGGCAATTGATTGCTCAAAGAAAGAATTGGAGATGAAGAATCTTTCGAGGGCAAAGTCTTGTTTGAAATTAGAAATTGAGTATTTAAAAAGGGTTTTTTGTTTTATACATGAAGATGCTTATATAATTAAGGTGCATAAAAATGTTCTAAATGGACAAGTCACATCCATTATGCACTCTAATGGTTGTGAGGTCGTTAGAGGTTGATAAATGCTCTTCTTAGACCGAAAATGATGAAGATCTTTTTAATCCAGAAGCACCATATCTTATTGTCATAGAAACACTAATGTATCTTGCTAATTATACTCGACTTGATACTGCGTTTGTTATAAATTTGTTGAGCAATATATAGTTCTTCAACTACAAGAAGAAAATGGTTTGGAGTAAAACATATATTTCGTTACCTTAAGGGTACTACGAATATGAGATTATTTCATCCAAATGATTCAGAATCAGACCTAATGGGTTATGTATATGCATGTTATTTTACATATTCTCACAATGTCACAATGGTTGATCACGAACAAGATGTTTGTTCACATGTGGTAGCACAATGGTTTCATGATGATATATGAAACAAACCATAGTAGCAGCATTGTCTAATCATACAGAATTACGAGGAAAGTTGTGAATATGTTTGGTCAAGGTCTATAATTCAACATGTGCAATTGTGGCTATCTCCGACAAAGATGGAATCAATAACCATACATGAAGACAATAATGTATTGTTCAATTGAAAGAATGATATAGATATCCAAAAATTCATTCACGTGAAAATCTGACAGGTCTATTTATAAAGTCTTTGTCAAAAAGAACTTTTGAGCAAATGATTCACAAGTTCGGACTTCATCACCTTAATGATATAAGTTTACATGAGGTGGAGAAATAGAATATGTGATGAACAATATTGTATTAAAGAATACAAAATGTTGTACTTTTTTTCCTTCACTAGGTTTTTTATCCCAAAGGGTTTTTTCTAGTAAGGTTTTAATAAGGCAAATTCTCTTATCAATGGACACTCAAGGGGAGTGTTATGAATTAATTATTGTCCATTGATTTGATACATTTACTCATATGATTGATGCTCTTTTTATGTAAATATTTGTATTAACCAGTTGATTTGTTTTTTTTATGGATTAAATGTTGTATCTATAGATAGTACTCTTCGTATCAGTAATAAGATACTCAAAAAAGTTGATCCATATTCTCTCATTATCTAATCTTCTTTCTATTCTCTATTTTTTTTATCTGTTATCAGTTTTATTTTATAACAACTTACTATTTTTCAATTTCAATGAGATATATTATTTACTATCAAATATATGATATATGTTTTACATTTACATTTTATGTCTTTAATTGGTATTTTTAATATTACATCTAATATAAACGTCTCATTCTATTTAAAAAATTTGAAAATCTGTATATTCTATTGGAACTCGGTAGAGTCATAAATATTTACAAAAATTATTAAATACGAGGTAAGTTTAAGATAATAAAATCTCCTTAATTATAAATTTTGTTATAATTAATGAAAAAAATTTCAACTAGTATGTTACTAAAATTCTTCATAGGCATTCATTCACAATATTTATCTAAATAATATTATTTAATTTGTATAGTCATAATTTAATGTTGAATAGTTAGGTTTTAGTCTGTTATCAAGAAAAACAAATTTTAAATTGATCTCGAGAAATCGAATTTTAGCATAACTCTTAATGTTGAAAATGTTATTCTATATTTCATATAATTAAGTTAATAAATATATGTAACGATAAATGTTGTAAAATCATTAATTTAAATTTCCATTTTTTATCATCAAATTTGAATATTATTTACATGGAAAATTTTATTTAAATTTTTGCAAAAACAGATTTCAATTATATCTTAATTTAAATTTCAAAATCTAAACTCTAAAATTATTCTCAAATTTAATGAAAAAAAAAGTTGAGAATTTTTGTTAAAATTTAGTTCTCGGATAGCTGAATTATGATCTACTTTTGGTCATGGTGAACCAGAATGTAATTCAGAATTCAGTTCTTCATACTTGAATTGTGATCATAAACATTGATGATTCGGGAAAATACTCTTTTTTTTTTTTTATAGTTGGGAAAACAAATTCCACAGTGAATAAATCCATTTTAAAAAGTAATAAAGCGGTGGCAGGTGAACTGCTTCACCAACCAAGATCAATGATTAGTAGATTTGGCCATGACTGTTAGCTACATCATTCGAGATCTTTTTACTGTAGAATAATAAATCATAAATCATATATATATATATATATATATTCATGCACTGAAAAAAATAAATAGAGGAATATATAGAGAAAAGAGAAAAAGAAAGATAGTGATATTCTGAAATGAAAAATAAAAAGTTATTTTACATTACGAAAATGTACTTATAAAAGTTTTTTTGTCTCAATTGTTTAACGGATTGTAAAAAGCCTAGCAGGTTTTGCCAGAAAAGGAAGGGTTGAGTTTGAATGCAGCACAAATCTCACTTTCAGTTCAAAAAGGAAAAAAAAATCACTTATTTAATGGTTAATATTTGTTGGCGTTAAATACAAACCAAACCTAATTTATTTATTTGTTCAAGCAATAATAAAGTGTGTTTTCACGCATTTTAGGATATATATATATATATAT
>Ga0214544_1006883_pt1 | contig 20519 bp, 23 predicted proteins | sample CNSS3metaG_FD_160074 | JGI IMG/M metagenome (GOLD analysis project Ga0214544, IMG submission 160074) | Root nodule microbial communities from cowpea collected in UCLA plant growth center, Los Angeles, California, USA - CNSS3 | ecosystem: Host-associated > Plants > Roots > Nodule | place: USA...
GTGGTGCGTGAATGAACTATGGTGTTGCAAGAAGTAAAAACTTAAATCTGCTAACTTTAATAAAAGAAGAGGGGGGTGCGCAAATTAACTATTGTGGTGCCTGAAGTAAAAACTTAAATCTGCTAACTTTAATAAAAGAAGAGGGGGGTGCGTGAATGAACTATGGTGTTGCAAGAAGTAAAAACTTAAACAAACCCTAAAGCCATACATAAAAACGCCACTCTTACTTCATCTCCTACCTCTCGCGGCCACCACCCCAAACACCATGACCGTCCCTGTTCGAGACCCACAAGCGGACCACCACCGGCGGCGAACGGCCAACAACGGCGGCGAACGGCCAACAACGGCGGTCTTTTTTCTCGCACAAGAACTTCATCCCCGGAACTGAACCCCAAGTTATTCCAATACCAACTCAAACTACTTCCAACGTTTTCCTTAACTCTCACTACCACAATCCTATTTTACAGCGACAATCTAAATCCCTTTTATTTCATTTGTTAATTGCTTTGCCATTGTATGAAAAACAGAAAACAGAGAAGTTTTTGTGATCGATATTCATTTCAATTGGGACTTCTTTTACTGGTACATAATCAACCGCCATGCTCCCATCTCAGATCATCATATAGCGTTAAAAAAAAATTTGAAGATAGAAAATGCGTACCTCTTTTGCAATTCTGCTTTTGATTCCGAAAGTTGTTGGTTTACCAATTCGTTCTCCTTTGTTGCAATGCCGAATTCAATGATTTCAATAAAAAAGTTGCATAACCATGGTGCCAAAAAAAAAATGCAGAGAATATTTTTTGATGAAAATTAACGTGTGTGTGATTCCCCTCTGGTTCTTGTGTTAACTTCATTAGCAGATGAAGTGGGCAGCAGTTGGAAGAAGTTGGGATAGAAGAAAAAACTGTTCCCTCCAATCCACAATTTTTATTTTTAATTTTTATTTTTGAATTTTTGAATTTTTGAATTTATTAATTTCTGAATTTATTAATAAATAAAAAACGAAAATATACTTTTTAATTATATATATATATAAAAAGATTTTACTTAACACTTAAAAACGTAAAAAAACTTTTATTATTTAACTTTTATTTTTTAACAATTTATTATTTTTATCTTCTTTTTTTATGTAACACTTATTTTTGAATATATATATATATATATATATATATTATTTTATTTTTATTTTATTATTATTGTTATTTTATTTTATATATATTTTATTTTTATATTTTTATATATTTTTATTTTTAAAACAACATTATTTGCCCGGACGAAATTGGGTGTTGACAACACGCATGGCTTAAAGTATTCCAATGGCAACGCTTTACAAAATGTGGATACTTTATGCCACATTTATTTTCATGTTGGCTTTAAAATGTGTGGGCTATAATATAAAATCGTTGTCTGTAATAAATTTTAAAAAATAAATTTAATAATTTTAGAAATATAAGTTTTAGCGCCTAAGTATCAGTGTGTTAGTGAAATCAGTATGTAGGACAAAATGAAAAGACTGTAATTCTTCCCTCCATTTTGCTAATTCTTAGTTCCCACTCAGTCCAAATTAAAACCTATTTCTGTAGGGTTCCTACTTCTCAACTCCATCACCTCGAATTGTAAAACCCTTCACACCGGCCATCGTCAACGACACACCATCTCACCGTCATCGTTGCACCGTCATCGGTGCCCGTGGACGTCGCGCCGTCATTAGTGCCCGTGGACGTTGCGCCGTCATCAGTGCCTGTGGTCATCGCGCAATTCATCCTCGTCGTCGTCTCACAGTCTTCAGTTCTCAGCGTCGTCGCGCTATCATCGATTCACCCTCATCGTCGCGCCGTGATCGGTTCACCTTCATCGTCGTGCAGTCATCGTCTCAACATTCTGCGTTCTCTGGTACGTTGCAGGGGTGTGGTTTACGTTACTCATTCCCTTCTCACCACCACCATTTTCTTAATGCTCACAATCTTTCTTCATCCATCAAATGCTCAACTGAGTTCAACCTTCTACTCCACCACATGCCCTAACGTCTCTTCCATTGTGCACAACGTTATTCAGCAAGCTCTGCAATTTGATACTTGTATTGCTGCAAGCTTAACTCATCTTCATTTTCATGATTGCATTGTTAATGTACACATTTCAAGAAGCACATACAATTCATTCTATTTTTGGTACCATCATGCATTGCCAGATATTAGAAAAAATATTACTTTTGAGTTTCAGGGATGTGATGGGTCTGTTTTGTTAGACCAAGGTGGGAACATAACATTGAGCCACTATAAAAAAACATGTAAATACCGACGTTTATTTTTGTAATTTACGTCATTTTTAACTATCGTTATTTACTTGAGTGATGGTTTCCTGAAATGGCGGTTATAAATGAACATGTAAAAACATGTAAAAACATGTAAAAACATTTTATAACATATAAAAAATGTAAAAAGTGGTCGTCACAAAGTAAAAACATTGATGTCGTCACAAAGTATAATATGGCAGTTATAGATGAACCGCTGCAACAATCGTCATTTTATACAACGTATAAAGTGGCCGTTTAAAGAGACAAAAAGCGTCAGTTAAAACTGACATAATATTTTTACTTGATGACAAATATAATGTGAAAAACGACGCTTTAAACTAACACTATTATCATTATATTATTCTACTAAAATATATAAATAAAATAATATAATATAATATAATTCTAATTTATAATATGGAATTGAAATTTTTCATATATTACAAAATTATATTATAATATTGTTTACAATTCCATAAGGAAAATTGTTTACAACTAATTAAAAATTATTATGTTCTCCAAAATAAATAAAAAAAGAAAAAAATACAATTTATCTTGACAACACTTCCATTCCTTTTCCTTTTCATCTATAACATATAGATTTTTTTTATCATTCATCTTGATCTTCACCAACATCCTACAATAAAAGAAAAAAAAAATCAATTTATTCTTTATCCAAATCCAAATTAATAAAACAATAATAATGTAAAGGAACATATACTATAAAGCTCCATAATTACATCTTCTGTTGTTTATCTCCTATTTAACTTATTAATCACTTTATATCCTATAATATCCTCTTTCTTTAACAAGTTAAATTGATATTGAAAAATTATTTTTCTTTTAAGATTTTTTTGATAAAAATATTTATACTGAGTGGCGAATTCAGCAATAAAAAAGGTGTTCACTTTTTCTTATTATTATGTTGATAAAAAAATAAAAAAAATTATTTGAATATAGAATTACTCTAAATGTGGCAAATGTGGCAACATGTGTTTCAAGCCTGGCTCCGTTGTTGATCCACTGACAAGAGTTACATATTTCCTTTTATAAGTTGTGGCCTTTGTAATCAAGAAAATAAAATATTATCACTCTAAAAAATAATATACTCAACTACCTCCAATAAAAACTCAATTCACAATAAAAAATTTTCGAACTATAAGTAGTGGACATAGAAAACTCTGAATTTTAAAGAGAAAAATAATTAACACACCATTTCAAGTATATCTTGTTGAATGAGTTATTCCAAATCTATCAAATAGTTTGCAACAAAATTTTATTTATAAGAATGATTATATTATCATATCAATCACCAACTACCCCAAAAGCTTGAGATATTAGGATCATCAACACTTATACAATACTGGATTCCAAGTGTGTCTATAAATCACTCCATTTAACTAACTTTACCTTTAAAACGTATCAATGAAGCACATATACAAAATATATATAAGAAAACTGACTAAGTAAACTATACCAAGTAGTAGAAGTTTCTGAATATGCTTTTTAGCCTTTGTTTCTAATTCTATTCTTCTTTCAATCTCTACAGTCTACAAACACAAAATCTACAACGCCAGGGTAACAAATATAGCCAGAGTAAGTAGCTTTTTTTCCCCAAATAACTTATTCATCACCTATTCACAATCCAAAATGATAGGTCTTAACACAAAATCAATCAGTGAGTGAGCAAAACAAAATAATTTCAAATTAGGGAACTCTTCACCTTCTCCATATCTCATGTAATCCCATTGAATAACAATCACATTCTTGAAACCCAGGCACAACCAATTAATCAAACCACTCCAAGATATGCTCCCTGTTGTTGTTGTTTAAGTCTGGAAAACAAAATGTGGTCCATCAAAACCGTGAGTATCACCGTGCACTATCACTGCTCTCGTACAATCATCTTGGCCATCATAATCCTCTTCATCTTCCATTCATCCAACCTGCACAAAATAATTAAAACCAGAGAACCACCATTCATAACAATCCTTAACCCCCACATTGATTAACCTCCGATCCCCATTGATGGAACCATCATTTCAAACCTGCACTCAGAAAATCAAGTGCACGCACTTCACCATCGAACCAGCACCACATGCGTCTTTCACACCCAGGCCAGAAAACCACCAAACCATCACCGCTATCTTTTGCGAGATTCACGGGTTTCAAGGGTTGGATTGGTGTTGTTGGTGTCGAGAAGAAGAGACTGCCAAGAAGGAAAGAGCGAAGTCGAAACGGCGTCGCCGACGTTGGCCTTGGTCAGCCATAGGGGGCAGCAACGTCAGCGATTGCGGCTCCATAGGTCTGGCGACGTGGAGGCTCGATAGGGGCTGCAGTTGCTCGAGTTTGGAAGAGGGAACAGAGAAGGGGCTGCCTTGGTGAAATGAGCTTAATTAGGGTTAGAGAAAATATTAAATTGTTGAGTGGGAAAATAAAATAGAAAAGAGAGGGAACAAAGTTTTTTTTTTTAAAAAAGGGTATCGAGACAAAAGTAAGACAGGAAATAATTTCATAAAATTATAAAAATAATGTTTTATATAAAGTGGCATTTCAAAATGATAGAATTTTAAATAATAATTTGACAATGTAAAAGATGGTGGTTAGAAATGCCATATTATACATGTATATTATGGCCGTTATCAAACTGACGTATTATATTGCGAAAAGCGACAATTTTAATTAACTGTCATATTAAAAACATCGTTATATGCATGATTTTTTGTAGTGAGCGAGAAAAGTATATAATTTGGTTACTTATTAACTATTACCTTTTGATATTAAGGTAAAAGGGAAGATAGATGTCTGATATAGAAATGGAGGAATTGTATTACAATCCTCGTAAACATCATTAGACCAATTGAAATTGAATGAAGTGTAGGTAAAGTTAAGCACAAAAATACTCTGAATAGTAATTTCAACATTGCAAGGCATTGACTGGTCTGTTCCAAACAAATTTTTGGAGAAAACAAATATTTTAATCTGCATTTTTAGTCGATTCTTAGTCATAGGAACCACTTCTTGTCTAACTAGTTTTGTTCACAGACATGGTCTTTCTTTACTTCATTATTGCATCCTCTTTGCATGTTCTTGCCCTTGCTGCTGAAGCTTCTGTGTATTTAGTAATTTACTTGTTCTTATATATAGTTCATTTCTTGTAACAAATGCAGGGAGAAGGACCTTCATGGACCGTACTACTAAGCAGAAGGGATGGTTTGATTGCAAACCAATCTGGTGCTAACACTTTCATTCCTGCACCAATTGAAAGCTTGGCCAATGTCACAACAAAATTTTTAGTCGTTGGCTTAAACATAATTGATCTTGTTGCATTATTTGGTAACTGTAGTTACAACTTTGCTGGCCACAATTAACTACAACATATGTTTATTAACTAGTGTTTGGTTTTGAAGGTGTACACACTTTTGGTCGTGCACAATGCAGGTTTTTCAACCAGAGGATGATAAACTTCAGTGGTTGTCATATTTTGGTTGTCTTGCATCAATATTAGGCCATCTCCTTTTATCTAAAGCAAGAGGTTAGTTTTATTTTGGTTGTCATATGCATTAAAATTTACTTTGAAATCAATAGTAAACAAAATGTAATATAGCTTTTAGCTCCACCAATTATGTTATTTATCTTGGAACATTGGATGTAAACACCATTTTGTTGCTGCTTTTCCACCATCATTTTTTATATAAGTGTCTCAAAAAAATGTATAATAGATATATCCAATACCTATTGAAGGTTAAGTAGAGGAATGTATAGTAGTTATAAATAGGAAGTATGTTATGAATAAGAAGTATGTTATGAAGATAGTTCCAAGGGATTTATTTAACATGGGAGACCAATCTAATAAATCAAATTGTATTGAACAAAATGGTCCAAATAATGATGGTGAACTGAATTGGGTTAGGGAAGACATGCTTGTCCAAGTAATTGAGAAACCTCCCTCTGCTATGGATAAAATTGATTTTGATGAAGAAGATTTTGATGACACTATGTTTGATTTCATGGATTAATTATGGTTAGTTACATGTTTTAACACCTATTTTGTTTTTGTGTAATTTGTACAACAAACTAGGTTTTTCTTATATATTTACATGTTTTTAGTTCTAGTGTGTTTGCTTTCGCAGCTCATCTTATAATTTTTTTACATGTATGTTACAGATTTGTAGCTTTTTATTGGGATAAGTAGTTTTGCATCCTTTCAATCCTAGTCTCAAAGCAATAACATCTAACATCAAGTGACCTCATTTGCCGTCACAACTACCCAAGTAAAGGTTAGTTTATTCTCTTTCATATTTATCCACATTTGCTGCATAATAATTCATAGGGATTTTAGCTATGAATATTAAAAATTGGATTCTTTGTCATTGGTCACCATATGCACACAATTCCCTGATATTTTTCACTTTTGTTCTGTTCACATATCAAAATAAGCATCTAATGACCTCATTTGCTGCAACAATTATCTAACAAAGACTTCATTCTACAACAATTTTCCAATCAAGGTTAGTTTTTTCTTCACTTTTATGAACATGATTCAAGGATAGCCATTGGATCCTCATCTTTTGATTAGTTGACTGTAGCTTTACAAACTAATGCAATCCTAATTCAAGGATAGCCACTGGATCCACATGATTGATTTTGAAGATATAATACATATATAATAAGAGAATGAGGAAAAAACCAAAGAAGTTACTATCATTAGATATAGTAATTGATAGTTAAGCAGATTTTGTATATTTCTGTGCCCATTCTTGGTTGTCAGGCCTTATTTGTGAAGCTAGCATTTGCATTGATCTTCTCATATCTCTCTCATATTCTCTCTTAAAACCCACGTCCGTGATCTTGAAGCTAAGAAACAGTGTAACCCTGAGCTTTTAAAGCTTGCTTCATCGCTCTTTTCTTCTCAACATCGTGAAAACCTCAACATGTGTGCACAAAATTGCGAAGACAACTTCCTCTCTGATCCACAAATTAACCAAATCCCACACCTCGAACAATCCTCGAACACTTGGTTGAATACCCTTCTGTTTTCCATGACTCTTGCTTCCAACATCATTCTCAACCAAGCGATAGAAAGATATGTTAGCAACAACTTGTTGAGATTAATTGAAATGCCAAACATGTTAGGTGTGAATGAGTTCATATAAACGTTAATGCATTCACATAATGGTATTGATAATTGACTTTATTCTTTGAGGCTTTCTATGTGTTAGGAAGTAGTAGTAAATAAAAAGGTCCTTATCCTCTCCCAATTATTTGTTGTTTAAAAAGTTTCTATTATTGTTGTGTTACTGTACATTTATGATTTTCTTCCTAATATTAGCATCTATTAATCGGATTATATAAACAATGCACTGACACCTACAAAGATGAGCTAAATTGGGGGTGTAGAGTATCAAATGAACTTTAGTCATTAAGTCAGGCTTTAAACCTGCATTAGTCATTGAATTGTAGAGTTTCATGGCAAGATCAATTTGTCCAGCAGCAACATGTATTTCCAAAAGCCTTAAAGTAGTTTCTAACTTCCCAGACTTCACATAAGACTCAATCAGAGAAACAAATATGGTAGGAGGTGGATTAAGATAATGTTCATACTTTGTTTCTTGGATAAAAAAAATATAAAAACAAGTATATTTTGGGAAATTTAACATAGTTTGTACATCAAGTATATAATGGAAGTTTCTTAATCTAAGGCGTCAACAAATGATTGACATAAATCAAAATCTCAAAATCCATTTAATTATTGTTATATCTGAAAAAGTTTTATTACATGTGACTAGAAAATTATGGAGATACTTTGTCGAAAGAGTATAAATGGCACCTTGAGCTGACCTTTATTATCAAAGGGAATAACCTAGAATATCAATGAACAGTGAATCATTCAAACTCTCTAACATGACACGGTAAACCAAAGCATATTGTCATTAGAATCTAAAATTTTACAAGATATTGGATGAGAAGTTACGTACTTTGACCAAACCATCATACAAGTGAAGTCCAATCAACCTACAATCAGGGTCAATAATGCCAATCTGCAGAAAGAAAATGGATAACAACTTAAATGCACTGAACAACTTTCATCTAATCCTAGACTTATCATCTGATCCTATTTGATAAAAAACATCCCCCATTGCCCTGGATGACACTAAAATTGAGAATTAAACTGATGAACAACACAATCATTATGGCCCCTACTAGAACTTCCAATTTTTAATATAACGTACAAAAATTGAAAGTCTTGCTGATTTTATGAGCTATTTTGTCCCACTCTTTCAATTGTTTTCAATTTATAGGAGGGTTTCCTCCCTTGCCCTACATGAACATACTCTTCCATATAGGCAAAGAAAATCCTAGCTAGCATGTAAGCATGCATGATACATGGAATCTTATGAATTTATTAACATGTTTGCAACACCCATTATTTCTGAATCCCTTTCTTCTATGTTTTTCTTTTTTCAGCCAATGGAAGTTGGAAGTAAGTTAAAAATGACTGTTCGAAATTTTGAGGTGCCTGAAATGAAATCAAGCAAAGAACTGTGAAAGAAAGTAAAGATAAAGTGTGAAAGGCTAATAAGCATTCGAGGGGTCACTAATGGACCTAAGATTACACCAAAAGGACAATTTGATTTGACTGATTTTGAAGTATGTAGCCAACCCAATTTGAATTCCCAAGAGTTTGAATTAACAAAATAGGACAAATCTACTGCAAGGATGGCTAATCCTAAGCTTCCTACCCAAAAGAACTTGACATTGGACACATCCATGACTAAAGAAAAAGAGCATATACAAATGCAAGATTCAAATAGGTGGTTAATGAAGTGAGTAGCAACTGTAAATGAAAAGTCTTGCACCAATCAACAACTACGGGCAATAGGAAGAACACAATCTCAAAATTCCAAGGCAAAGCTTTTGGCAAATGCAAACACAATGGCTGGAGTTAGCAAGTCAAGTTCCAAACAACACCGAAGATAAAAGGAAACCGAGGGAAATTATAGAGCAATGTTGGTGCCAATGAAAAATGTTAGAGCTCAAATTAATAAGCCAAATGAAGAACAAAAACCTTCAAAAATGGTGACATTGGAAGATGAAAACTCTAGGACAAAGAAGAAATCCAATAAAAGGGTAAGGATGGAAGATGATGAACCAATGATGGTAGAACAAGGTACTATAAAAAAATAAGTCACAAAGGACCTCATTATGCCGGTCAATGTTGATTGATGAATTTCTCAAGGAAAATAGACTAGTTGGTGAAGGAATAGAGTTAGAAAGTGAAAGTGAAAGTGTCGAAGAGGAAGATATTGAAGAAAAAAAATCTTGAAGAAGATATTGAAGAAGAGCATGAAAACCAAGATGAAACAGGTGTTGATTTAAATTCCCTACAAGAAGGTAAATATTTCAATTTCATTAAACTATAAAATGAGTACTTGTCAATTTCTTTATGTCATATTTGTTAAGTTATCTTATACAATTTTAACTTGGAAATAGTTATGTCTAAGAAAAAAAACAAGAGGACCAAATCAGTGCTTACAAATACATGCAAGAGGCATTGAAGACCGTCAAGAGATTATATTGGATGATGATGGAGAGCCTATTGGACCAACTGACAAAGTTGTGTCAGACTTAAGTTATTTTCTTGGCACAATAGGAAGGAATTCTGATTTTTGCCCTTTGATTTATACAACCTTCAAGGCAGTGCTCAAAGATAACAAGGATCACATATGGAAATATGTTTTGGTATGGCTAGTACAATTTTGACTTTCTCTCAATTAAATATGTTTTGGTATGGAAATATTTCATTAAATAAATGTAATGCGATCATTTTTGTAGGAGAAATTCATCATCTCCCCTAAAGGAGAAAAAGCAATATTTTCTCGCATAAATGATGCTTGGAGGCGCTACAAGTGCTCTATCAAGAGAAATCATTTTCTAAAGTACTCTTCCTTGAAGGAGCAACTAAAACATCGTCCATATGGTATTTCTGAAGATCATTTCAAGCAGTTGTTGACATATTGGAAAAATTCCACTATTCAAGTAAGTTATTGCAACTATTACTATTATAAATTCAAACTTTCTATCTAACTTAATATTTTTCTCTCTAATATATAATGCAGAGCATTAGTGAAAAGAATGTTGCTAATAGAGCTAAGCAAAAGTATATGCATCGAATGGGACCAATAAACTTTGCTAGAATTCGTGCTCAATTGGTATTACTATTTCAATGCTTTACTATTTCTTGCTTTTCCATATCTAATGTGAAAATGTATTTTAATAATATTTATTAATGCACTTTGCAAATAAGAATGAAGGAGAAGAAGTGACTCGTGTTGAAATGTTCATCAAAACTCGTCAAGGTCTTAAAGGAAAAGTAGTGGATGAAGAAACACAAAATGTCATTGTAAGTTTATACTTAATTAAATATTAAATATGTATAAAATTTAAAATTGATTAGTCTTGATTGTGTTTTTCTATTAGGCTACATTTCAAACTTCCATTGAAAATTCAAATGAGTCATTGGAAGAAAAATTTGAATCTTTGCTTGGAAAAGAAAAGCCTGGTCGAGTGCGTTGCTATGGAAGGACTATGACACCTACCATTTTCAAGAGAAATGAAAACATTGCTTCTATATAAAAAGAATGTGAAGTTAAAATGAGTAGCATGCAAGAAGAAATGAATGGTATGAAGGCAATGATGAAATTCATGCTCAAGTAACAAAATCCAGAATTAGATGATGATGATGATATAAATGAATTGATGACACGTTTTTTGGGCAAAGAAAGTAGTGCAATAGGACCTCATTCATCTACATCAACATATAATCCTAATTCATATTATTATCAAGTATAGTTAAACACAAATTGATCAAATGCTAGTACGGCTGAATTTTGCCACTGATTGGTGTTTACAAATGTATAATTGAATTATTTTATAATAATGCTGCTGAATGAGTTTAGCATGATCTGGGCTGGCTTTTAAGGTCTGCTTCAGCTTACTTATTTTAGTGGTCCTTGGATTATCAAAATCACAATCATCCTATTTTCAATCTGGTGGGGTATTGGTGAAATTATTCGACTGACTTTGTTAAGGAGTACCTTTCACTTAAAATGGTCGAAAATTGTCTGCAAGTGTTACATTGTATCAAATTTGGGATTTGCAGAACCGTGCCTATTCCTCACACTTGTTTTTCTCCTTCGGGCACCTTTCCAGGATTTGGAGACTGGAATTATGAGCAAAAAATGGAATGTGAAAACATTAGGATATGTTCTTCTTTACTGCCTCCCAATGTTTGTTCTTTAGCTTTTTGTTATTTTGGTTGGACCTCGGTTAGACAAGAATAGGGGTTCTGGAAAAAAGTTGCCTCATTATTTTTCAAGTGCGGGGATTGCCTCTTCAATGGCCGGGGAGAGTGACACTGCCTTCTGTACTTACCCTTTACTCAGCACTATTCTCCTTGGCCTTTATGCCATTGTCCTGACTTCATACCTTTTTTGGCTTGGTAGTCAGATTTTAAAACTAGATATTAATAGAGGTCTGCAGAAGAGGGTTTACACATTGCTCTTCTCAGTTTCATGTTTCCTTCCATTAAGGGTTCTTCTTCTTGGTTTATCTGTTTTATCCGGACCTGAGCATTTTATGTTTGAAGCCTTTGTTTTCTTGGCTTTTCTTGCACTGGTATGTTGCGCTAGCTTATGCATGTACACACTTGTTTATCGTCCAGTGGCATATAGCTTAGTGTTGGGAAATCTGCAAGACATGGAAGTAGCTAGGAGGCGAAATGTTGATCATAATTATACCATGTCTTTCATTGCTAGCCAGAGTCATCTAGAAGGAAATGTTGAAGAAAATGTTCGGTCTAGTCCTGGTAGATACTTTGACACATTGACAAAGCGAGGATCGATTTCATTTCGGACATTAGGAAAGGGTGTTACATCAACAGGAACATTTGTTGATCAACCTTTTACATATTGATAAAATGTTTTATTAGTTAAGACTTGCATCGTTTTTGTTTTATTAGTTAGGATTTGGATAAGAGATAAATTGAACTTTTTTTTTTTTTCAGGATGTAAGTAAAGATCAAGAGGATGAAGAATGATAAAAAAACCCAAATGGTATATAAAGATGAAGAGAAAAAAAAAAATACAAGATAAATTGTATTTTTTTTTCTAGAACATAATACTTTTTAATTAGTCATAAACATATTTACTTTTATTTATATATATATATATATATACTTTAAATTTGTCATTATTATAATAAAATACGAATGTATAGAATGTATAAAATAATAATATATTTAATATAGTATATTTTCATGATTCAAAATTTTAAAACAGCTTTATGATAAAATAAATTGTAATGCCCCCAATGATAACTTTATCTTTCTATCTCTTTATCAAATTTCTTCTTCTCCCCTCCAATTTCTCTCTACTATTATTATTCGCATTTTACTTTTTTCCAAAATCTTATCAAGTTGAAAATTATAAGATCATTTATATTCGACCAAATATAAAATTTTTATTTAAAATATAATTGTATATTATTCATGATCTTTAGTTAGTTTTTAGGTCATGAAGCTGTAATAACAATGCTACTCCATCAACAATAATTCTTAGAGGATTCTCGCTAGGATGCAAGGAAAGAAAAGTTTCAAGAGAAAAAGAATGAACCCATTCTTCACCCATGATGAAAAGAAAACAATAAAGAATAAGAAAGAGTAAACAAGAAAAAAAACAAAGATCGAAGAAAGAAAAAGAAGGATGAGAGATACGCACCAGACCAAAGCAAGAAAAAGAAATCCAGAAACAATGACCACAAACACATAACCAGGAATATGCAAACGTATTAAACCAAACTTTAAGAAGATTGAAAAAACAAATTCTGTAAAACAAAGAAGGGAAAAATGAAATCATTAAGAAAACGATTTTATTGAATCTGAAAAAGAATACACTCGCAAGAAGCCAAAGAGGCCTACATCTATAACAAAGGAAAATAGATTACAGAAAAATACGTTAAGCTAACAACAACAAACACGCATGAGCGTGGAGAAAAGAGGAACTGGCGCTCGGCGTCAGAAACACAGTGCTAAGCTTCCACACAACTAATTTTGTTCAGAATTTTGAAATCATCCTAAACCCAACAAGCGACAAAATATTTATATATCCTTACTTATTCATAACAAATGACATATCATATATTTAACATTTTGATTTTGGAACAATATCTATTGCTTCGGTGAATTCTTGTGCTAAATTATAGGTGATGATATAATTGTGGTGGTAATCTGGGCTTAGCAACTGCCATAAGTGGCTCTGCAAGACTTAAATCATCATTGGACTCAGCTAGGTTTATTTTTGAAACATTGGATGGTGCAGTCCAAGTGAAGCCATGGAGCAATCTTGCAAATAGCATCACGGTCATTGTGGTCCCAAGGGTAACTGCAGGACAACCACGCCTTCCAGTGCTAAACGATATGAACCTCAAATTTGGCTCTGTCAAAATTACATTAGAGCCATTATCACTCTTAAGATGACGTTCTGGTTTAAACTTGAGGGGCTCATTCCACACTATTGGGTTTCTTCCAAGTTCTCTTCTACTTAGTATTATATGGCTACCCTTTGGGATGAAGTAATTTCCCACAATTGTATCACCCATTGAGACATGGGGAGGATTAAAAGTTGCGATGGGATGAAGGCGAAAAGCTTCTCTTGCACAAGCCTTTACATAGTTGAGGTTTGGTATATCTGATTCTTGAACCAACCTCTCTTTTCCCACCACACTGTCCAATTCTTCAATGGCTCTTTGAAGCAAACTTGGTTGGTTTATCATTTCAGCTAGTGCCCATTCAAAAGCATTTGATGGATTGTCCACTGCTGCCATCATTATTTCCTGCAAGGAGATTAAGTATGGATTTCCAATCATTAATCCATAATACGATTAATAAGAAGTACAGAGAAGTGAAATATGATAATGCAAAGGATTAGGGGTTTTCAAAAAATCATTGTGCATGAAAACACAGAGAGAAGAAAATTTTTACCACAATTTGCGCATTAATTTCTTCCAATGTCAATAATGGATTATTGTTGGCATCTTTCAAGGTGATCAAAATGTCAAGCCAGTCTTGTTCATCCATCTTTTGTGTATCTTTCCATTGTTTAACTCTTTCTTCAACGATGGGATCATGATATTTCTTTATCACTCTCAAAGCTTCTTTCACCTTCTTCTGGTGTCCATCCAAGTCAAGTTTCCTCAAGCATGGCATATAATCAGAAATAGAAAAGGCATAAACATAGCTAAGTAAAATGAAGATGGAATCAACATGTTCTTTCTCCTCAAAACTAGGCCCTCCATCCTTCCTACCTTTCCCAAAATACCTTGTATTGAAAACAATTTTCCTCGTAACGTTGCCACAATAATGCCTTGCAACACTTCTGATGTTGACAAGGCCAGCAACACCATTGTTCACACTTTTGCTTTTGTTGTAGAGGTAAAACATAAGGTTGTCAGCTTCTTCAGTCCTTCTGTCATGGAGCCATAGGTGCTTGCGTGAGGAAAGCAAAGTAGTGGTTAAGATTTTCTTCATCTTCTTCCATTGGTCCCCAAATGGCACTAAAGTTGTGGTTACATATCCGCTAGTAACGAGATCAGTGCAAGTGGTTAGTGATCTTGATGCAAAAGTTGCATCATGTTCACTTAAAAACTGTTTGGCAATAGTGGGACATGTGACTGGGATAACATAGGTATTTCCGAGGCGGATGCATGCAATCTCAATGTTCATTTGTTTCATGAGATTGTGTATCCATCGATGAGCAGGTTTGTTTGCAAGCATCTCAGGAAGGTTGCCCACCATAGGCCATGGTTTGGGACCGGGGGGAGTTTTGATTTTTGTTTCTTGGACCATTTCTGAATGAAGCTAGGTATTAGGGCTTTTAGCACAATGATTACAAACAACCAAAGGCTTCGATGATTTGACAACAAAAGAGAAGGGGAATGTTCCATGGCTTGGAAAATGCCTTTTGTATCGTAAAGATATTTGGGTACTTTTTCGATTAACACAATGTATTCCTTTAGCTACCGATGTCCCTTAGTATTTATACAGTGTAAAAGAATTTATTTTTCCTGTTTTATAATCATTTCTTTAAACACGTTTTCCTTTCTGAACAACCATTTGTTAGCATGTTTTTTGCCTTTTTTTTTTTTTGAAGTCATACTTCTTAGTACTTTTGTTTTTTTTTTTTAAAATCAAGATAACATGCACTTTTTCTAAAATTCCAGCATAATTATATTATATGTCCTTAAGTCTTTTTTTTGTCTATTCACAAGTTTTTTATCGTAAGGAAAGTGGCAATAGAAGCATTTGGGATGTTGCACTCCGTGTTCACAAAAAAGTTAATATACAAGTTACGTAAAATCTATTTTTAACATTAGTTTAATTTGTGTTGACTTAATCAACGTTAATGACACTAATTTAAAAATAAAATCGTATAATATCTTCGTCACTATTAAAAAAACTCATATCTTCTACCGATTTTATTTTGAAATTTCTTTTGTAGAAAATACTTATAAAATTTGTTACGAAAAAAAATTTGCAGAAAATTGTCACCAATTTTTTCTTTTTTTGTAAACTATCTTGTATAAAACACTTTTCGCAACAAATTTTGTAAGAAATACTTGCGAATTTTATAATTTTGTAGAAAATAATTACCCACGAAAGAATTACCTACCAATTAAAATTCTTAGAAAAAATAGCAGGATAAAGTCTTTTCTTGCAATTTTTTTTAACAAATTTCAAAAAATTCCCATATAATATAACAATTTTTAGTAGTGCATGTTTAAATTATATAATCAAAACAATTAAATAATGGATTGAATAAATGACTATTAATGAAAAAGATTAAGGGTGTGTTACTTTGGTGAGATAAAATTGGAAGAGAGTGTGAAGATGGATTTGTGTGGATTTGAGGAGATGAATGTGTGTATTTTTTTGAGTAGATTTAGAAGGTAAAGTAAGTAAATTTAGAAATAAATTTTATGAAAACTAGTGAATGATTATTATATATATTATTAATAATAATTATTAAATATATTATTTATTATTATAATTTATTATATATATAAAATAAATTATAATAATAAATAATATATAATAATATATATTTAATAATTAATATAATAATTTTTATTAATAATGTATTATATGATAATAAGATGTGAGGAGAAAAGTGTGATGTATTTTATCAAATCTATCCGCGCTTTTCTTTGTTTATCTTCTCAAACGAATAACATTTTAAATTTTAATTTGTCTCTTCAAATCAGTTTAAACAGTAGTATCTGTTATGATTGATGCACCAATATTTCACAACCAAGAGCGGGGGTGAATTGGTATTAACAAATTTTGCCCAGTTTTAGCACTTTTGAAATTGTTTTGATAAAAACCTTTGCTTTTGAATCAATTGAAATAGTATGGTTTGATACTTAATGTATGGAGCATTTATACTATGACAAGATATAGAGAGAAAGAGATATAAAGCACACATAATTTTTATACTGGTTCGATTCTTAAGAATCTACATCCAGTTCATCTAGCAAACCACAGCTAGAGATATTCACTATATCACAAGAATTTCAAGATTTACAAATACACTTGATAAATCTAAATTCTAAGATAAAGGAACACACACACAAGGCATCCACACACTTGCACAACCACACAATAGCAAGGCTATCACACACACTTGCTTTAGACAGAAAACAACAGAAACAAACAGTTTCAAACTGTATCAAAACACAAGAACAAAGCCTACAAAATGGATTGAGTACACCTTTTCCAAGACTGAAATTTCTTCTTCTTGCCAAGTCAAAATTGAATGTGTCTTGATAGAATTCTTCAAGAGGACATTCCAAGATAGCTCCAAGAACCTGTTTCACACTTCTCTTTCTTTCTTTTGATTCAACTGGTTCAACTTCAGAAAGCGCAGAAATTGTTTTTATACAACAGCTGCTATCAGGCACGAACCTAGTCGACTACATTAGTTGGCTAGTCGACTATCGGGAAGTGCAGAAACTGTTTTTATATAACAGCTGCTATCAGGCACGAACCTAGTCAACTACATTAGTTGGCTAGTCGACTATCGGGGCAGCATATTAACATTTTCATATTATCACACACATGTCATGTTAACCATTGTCATGTTATTATGGACATCATCAAAAACATTTCAGATACACTTAATCAGCAACAATCTTCCCCTTTTTTGATGATGGACAAACTTGCATAGAACAAACCTTTCTCCCCCTTTGGACATGATCAAAAATAGGGAAAAAAAACAATGCGGAAAATAGCCAATCTCAATGAAGTATATATGATGAATAGGCCAATAAAATCATAAAATGTCATAACTATGGAATGCATGTCATTATATAATATGGTATCAAAGTAAAATGCAGCAGATGGGGATAAGAGAAATTGGAATATCAAAGTACAAGCAACATTGTCAAATCAAGTAACAAGAAAAGAACAACATGGACTTAATGGGCAAACCAAATACAACAAATTTTATCATATTAGCTCAAAGTACAATCAATCACAAAAGAACAATCTTGATCCCAAAATCTAGATGCATGGTTACTCCCCCTAGGAACAAACACCCAAACAACACACACACATTTCTCCCCTTTTTTGAACATTTAGAAAAATAAGGAACTGACAGTAAAAAAAATATGCAAACGATGAGACATATTCAGTATCACTACCACAAATAATTGTTCAGACAAAGATGCAGCATAGCAAGGACAAACATGATACAAAATATGTATGCAACATTCAGCTCATACAACATATAGGTAAAAGAGATATCCTATTTACGCTTCTGAAACTAGATCAGGCAGTGTACATGTTAACACCAATTTAAGCTAAAATGAAAACAAAAGGAGAAAGATAGAAAGATTACAATCCCATTAATCGGACATTTCAGCTTGTGGAGATCCTTCCTCATCATCAACAATGGCAGCGGCAAATTTCTTTTCTTCTTCCTCAAACACATATGAAGGTTGCGGGAAGGATGAACAACAACAACACAATTCAAATGGCAAAACGAAAAGGGAATATAGGTAACTTACTACAACTTCTCAAGATTAAGGTTTTAAAGATATTGAGAATTTTGAAAACAAGTAGAGAATGGAGATTTAGGGTTCTGATCTTATTTAGGGATTTGGTAGTGTTGTTTATGACTTTTGGAATTAATTTGAAAGTTATCTCAAAAACTTTACCAAACCAAGTTTGTTGCAGACATAGTTAACTAGGTTATTAATCTAGTCGAATAGGTGCGAATTTGGACACAGGAACACAAAAAAGTACGTGGCTAGTTAACTAGCAAGTTGACTATTTTATGCAGAATGAGAAAACCTGATGCAGTATGAAAAAATAGTTAACAAATGAGTTGACTATGTAATGCAGAAATAGAAAAACTGGTGCAGTGGTGACAAATCTAGTGCAGTATGAAAATGATAGTTAACTAGATAGTCAACTTTATTTGCTGCAGAATGGTAAAATCTGATGCAGATTTTTATGCTGTAAATGTGAAATCAAGTATGCCTAATTCATTAAAATGTTGAAGAATAACAACATAGATGCAACAACACAATTTGTATTTGTAGGAAACACTTTTGGTGCAAAAAGATTAATTTTTATGTCCTAAGAAACATCATCAAAAAGTGTTAAAAGTTGTTTTACTCATGCGGGGAATGATTGAAACTTATCTTTACTTGTGCAGCCCAAAAAATAATACCATATTGATTATTAGGCTTTTCATAAACCCTGCAAAACAGGTAAAATACATCTAGGTACCCACTTTGTACTTGGGTCCTTTCATGTTAGCAACATAGATGGTGTTTTTAGGTAACCAAAGATATTTTCCACTTGGAACACCAACATTTTTGAAATAACAAGAATTTGATGTATGACCATTCTTTAAACAATAAAAGCAAGATAAAAAAGTTGTATTGAATGCCTTCTTAGGATGAAAGAAAAGATTTTTGAAAGACTTTTGTTTCTTTGAAAAGGAATATCCATATTCATCCATTACATGCTTTTGAGAATTAAGAAGAGTATCCAAGTTGGATTTTTCTGCTGTAAACTTTGCAAGAGTTTCCTCAAGAAATTCAACTTTGTTTTTAAAGTTCTTGCAATCTTTACAATCAAAATTTTCAACTTGCAAGGTTGAATTACAATTACAAGAGGAGGTTTTATGAATGATGTCTAAATTTTCCAAATCAAAATCCAATTTCTTATTTGCCTCTTCTAATTGATCCAATCTATTTTTCAACTCTTGATAGTTCATCTTAAGCTTTTTGTTTAAACAATTAAGTTCATTTGCATCTTTATGCAATTCTTCAAATGTATCAAGAAGTTCATCATACTTTGCTTGAATATTAGAATTAGAAGTACTTATCTTGCTTTCTTGGGACTCAACATCAATCATGAAGCATGTGTTGACATCTTTACTGCTGTTGTTACTTTCTGAATTGTTATGGCCATGTTCTTCAATGCTCTCTTGAGCTTTCTCCAAGGTTTCCCACATTTCTTTTGCATTCTTACATGTAGAAACTTTGTAGAATTCTTCCATGGTGAGTGCTGAGGAAATGATGTATCTAGCTCTAGCATCATATTGCACTTTCTTGTTCTCATCCGCGGTCCATAAATTGAAGTCTTTCTCAACCTGCACATTGTTAATGGTATGCATAGGAATAAATGGTCCATTTACAATAGCATCCCAAACACCCATGTCAATGGATTCTAAAAAGATTTTCATTCTTATTTTCCAGAAAAGATAGTTTTCTCCAGCAAACAGTGGTGGTCTATTGATTGAAGGCCCTTCAGAAAACATTTGTGAAATATTGACCATCTGTCAGGATCTAGTCGACTATGGATTCGACTAACCAGCTCTGATACCACTTGTTATAATTGATGCACCAATATTTCACAACCAAGAGTGGGGGTGAATTGGTATTAACAAATTTTGCCCAATTTTAGCACTTTTGAAATTGTTTTGATAAAAACCTTTGCTTTTGAATCAATTGAAATAGTATGGTTTGATGCTTAATGTATGGAGCATTTATACTATGACAAGATATAGAGAGAAAGAGATATAAAGCACACATAATTTTTATACTGGTTCGATTCTTAAGAATCTACATCCAGTTCATCTAGCAAACCACAGCTAGA
>Ga0214544_1006885_pt1 | contig 20518 bp, 10 predicted proteins | sample CNSS3metaG_FD_160074 | JGI IMG/M metagenome (GOLD analysis project Ga0214544, IMG submission 160074) | Root nodule microbial communities from cowpea collected in UCLA plant growth center, Los Angeles, California, USA - CNSS3 | ecosystem: Host-associated > Plants > Roots > Nodule | place: USA...
AAAAAAAAAATATATTATAAAAAATAATATATATATATATATATATATATATATATATATATATATATATATATATATATATATATATATACATATAATTTATAAAAAAAATTAAAAAAGAAAATTAAAAAAATAATAAAAATTAAAAATTAAAACACAAAAGTGGCGGGCCAGTCCATCGACCTACCTTGAGGCGGGACGAGTTGTAGTATCCAACCCATTTCATTGTGGTGGGTCAACCCGACCCGACCATTTTTTGGTAGGCCAAAACAGGTCAGACAAACCCATTTTGACACCCATAACTAGAGCTGCCAAAACGAGTAACTTGACCTTGCCCAGCTCGATCCACCGCGGGTTAATCATTTAGTGAGCCAACCCAACCCGGCTCACTTATTAGTGAGCCAAACAAATTCGAACCCGGTCCGACCCAACATGGGTTGGTGGGTTAAACGAGTTGGCTCACAAGCTCACATAATTAAAAAAATACAATTTATTATTTTTTTCTATCAAAACTAAATTATAATTCTAATTAAAATCTAAATAAATTTTAATACAATCTAAATACAAACCAAAATCATAAAAATACAAATTATTTATGTATTGGCTAAAAAAGCAACCTAATCTGACCCAAATGCAAAGCCTAACATAACAAAAAACACTTTGTGACCCTTCATTTGTGGGTTGGTGAGCCAACTCGGCTCACCACGGGTTCAATCCAGGTGAGCCAGGTTCTAGGTAGGTCAGGTCAAAAATCAACCCGTATTAAAATTTGTAAAAAAAATTTCAACCCAACCCGGTCCAAACCCGTGATGACCCAGGTTGGCTCGCGGGTTCTAACTCATTTTGACAACTATACTCCTAACGATAATGTGTTTTGACGTGTACAAGAGTTAAGCTCTCTTTCTAGTTTGTTGGAATGAGTTATCGAAGGAGGACTAAGTCCAATTGTTTCTAAAAAAATTAAGGGACTAAAATCATATTTATAACCTAATTTAATTATATATGTCAATAATCAATAAAAAATTGTAGTTAGATTTATTACCACTAAAATTACACATTTATAAAGGGGTTAAATATGTTTTTGTCCCTCAAGTTTCAGCGAAATTTGGAATTAGTCCCTTATCAAAACTTTTGATCAATTTAGTCCTTCATCTTTCAAAATGCATGAATTTAGTCCTTTTAACCAAATTTTGTTAAGTTTATCTGATGTTTCAAGCGCATTTCATGATAATATTTAAATTATTTACACTGTTTGACACATTTTTGCTTCAATCTTAACTTAAATACTATCATGAAATGTGCTTGAAACGTTAGATAAACTTAACAAAATTTGATTAAAAGGACTAAATTCATGCATTTTGAAAGATAAAGGACTAAATTGATATAAAGTTTTGATGAGGGACTAATTCCAAAATTCACTGAAACTTGAGGGACCAAAAACATATTTAACCCTTTAAAAAGTTATACACAAGAATAGAAGAAATATATATTCAAGCATTTTGTTTAATTTAAACTTCCTTTTATCGTAAACATTCAAACTATCATGGACCTCTAATAAATATTAACTCAATTTTTTCTGTGTGAAAAAAAAAAAGTGTTAAACGTGTCCATGCTAAAATGAAAGCGTAAGTCCCATAAAACTAAAAGTTTTGTCGGCCATTCTTAATGCGTTTCCCTTTGTATTGGTATTATGCGCAAACATTTTAAAAGCGATTCTGAGAATTAAAAAAAATAATTCGTTTATAAATTAAAATTAGTTTATATGTTTGTAAAATTATTTTTATTAATTTTGTGAAATATATTTATTAAGTTATTTTACAATATAATTTTAACTTGTACAAAGAAACTAACAATCAAAGTAGAATCTAACAACGAGTAATCAGCTTATCCACACTTTTTCAATTATTTTAGTAAAGAGAACTGATGCTTTTCTTTTACTAAAGGGTCTTTTCTTTTTCTTTTCAACAGAAAAGGCTGGTCATATTTAAAATTCGAGTTGTAGAGAAAATTCCAAAATGTTCTCTGTAATGACTTGACTTGTATTGCTGAAATGAAGATAATTTATAAATTTTTATATATTATAACTATTATAAACAGATATATATAACACTATAAGAAACCAGGAAAAAAAAATTCTACATCCCATGCATGTGCCACTTGTGTCTTAACAAATATTGAACCTATAATTTATATATTTTTTATACTGTTATAACTCTTTAATGTATTCGTCTGTTATATTTAAAGTTTTTAGATATGTATTTCAATATATATATATTCTGTTGAAATAGCCTTGTAATTACTTTCATAAAATCAATACGATAACCTCACTTCACATTAGGTTTTATAAGGTTTGCTTTCTGATACATTGACAAACAGTTTTTTACAACGAAAATAATTAAGATAAGATCTTCCAAAAAAGATATAATATAAAAGATTTTGCAACAAAAATAAATATGATAAAAAGGTTTTTACTGATTCCTAATAAAAAATAGACGTCACCATCATTCCAATGCTTCACTCCTTATTTGTATAATACTCTTAAAAAATACTAAAAGGTTTTTCATTTTACAAGTATCAGTTCACATATTTGATCATATATATGTTTAATTTAAGTGGCAGCAGTATAACAAAAAATTAGACTTAAAAAATACATGCATACTATTTCAACTTACCCACATATATAGTATGACTCTCTCATTCCTTCGCAAAGCACCCTCTTACAGATTAGCCTTTCAATACTTGAAGCATCCTATGAGGCTTATCTTACAGAAACTACTGCTTCCTTTCATGCACTTGTGGTTGTGCTGGAGTTCTTCTGTTCATGTTCACGCAGCACATGACAGTTTAAAGCCCGGTGATACACTGAATTCTTCTTCACCATTACTATATTCAAAGAGTAGCAAATATTTTCTTCAATTTTATCCGTTTATAATTCCGGATTAAGATTTTACTTACTTGGCAGTCCAAAGTGCATATGACAATCATATAGTTTGGAAGGGTAATAGAGAAGAATCGGTCGACCAGAGTGATGCAGTTCTATCCCTAAACTTCTCAGGCGTGCTGAAAATAGAATCTGAATCTGTGAAGAAACCAATAATTCTGTATTCTCCTCCTCAACCTATCAACAACACTGTGGCCACTTTGTTGGACACAGGCAACTTTGTGCTTCAACAACTTCACCCCAATGGCACAAACATTCTTCTGTGGCAGAGTTTTGATTATCCCACTCACACTTTGATCCCCACCATGAAGTTAGGAGTTAATCACAAAACACGCCATCGTTGGTTACTTGTTTCACAGTTGACCGATTCGCGTGCGACTCCTGGTGCCTTTAGTCTTGAATGGGAACCGAAGGAACGGGAACTGATGATAAGAAGACGAGGAAAAGTTTGTTGGAAAAGTGGGAAACTGAGGAACAATAGATTTGAGAACATTCGAGAAGATGCACAAGGAGTGTTGAACTACACCATAGTGTCTAATGAGGAAGAAGACAGCTTCTCTTTCACATCTACAAATGAAAACATTACAGGTTGGTGGTACCTATGGGATACTGGGAGGTTATCTTACAATAACGAAGAGGGATATGTTGCATGGGCTGATCTGTGTTATGGATACAACAACACAGAAGGAGGGTGCCAAAGATGGCAGGACATACCTAAGTGCAGGAGTCCTGGTGATGTCTTCACCAAAAAGATTCTTGTCTCTAATTATGAATATCTAGCCTTAGAATTCAATCAGAATATTAGTCACAGTGATTGTGAGGCTGCTTGCTGGAGCAATTGTAATTGCAATGGATTCAGAGAATATTCTACTAATGATGGAACTGGATGTGATTTCTATCATTGGAATTCATCCAAAGATATTATAGTTGACGGCACTACTTCGGGTGAAGACGTTTACATACTGGAGACCAAAGGGAAGATAATAACCCCTCATCATCACGGTAGGTCTAATTCGAAGTTAATTTTGTTTATTCTCAAATATTAGTTGTTTAGTTTTTCTTTTTTAATTGTTAGTTGAAAAATCGAACTCATGAATTTTTCGTCTCTCTCCTTTCATCTAACTATTAAAAGATTCCAATGGTACTCCAAATTGCATAGACTGTGAATATAGTTCTCTGGCATATCTTTTTTTGATGAAAATTTTATCTTATGTCGACAGTGATCTCCGAATAGAAACACAGTATAGTCCTTTTACTGAAACGATTAACAACGGCTTCGAAAAATTATAATTGAAGATTTGTAATTATTGTATGCAGGTAAAAAAAGTTGGATATGGATAAGTACAGTAATAGCAGCCACTATACTGCTAATATGCGCATCCATTCTGTTCGTAGCCATAAAGAAACGAAAACATGTGCTTCAAGGTAGTTGGATTCAAACTCATTGTTTAAAACAACCTTTTAATCATTTTTCTATATTTTGATATTCCTCATTTTCATCTGAACAGAGAAGAAACGGAAAGAAATGGCGATGAAATTATCCGAAATCGATGATTTTGGAAATGATTTTAAAAAGGGACACGGTTTGAAAGTGTTCGATTATACATTAGTTGTGGAAGCCACAAATGGGTTTTCATCCGAAAATAAGTTAGGACAGGGAGGTTTTGGACCAGTTTATAAGGTGATTAATTGAAATTGCATAAGTTTATGTATTGATAGCTTTGTTTTGAGTACTCATGACCTTATTGATTTCATTTTATTAGGGAACTTTGCCAACAGGAGAGGAGGTTGCTATAAAAAGGCTTTCAAAAAGTTCGACACAGGGAATTGTGGAGTTTAAAAACGAAGTAACACTAATATGTGAACTTCAGCACATGAATCTTGTTCAACTACTTGGTTGCTGCATTCATGAAGAAGAGAAGATTCTAATTTACGAGTATATGCCCAACAAAAGCTTGGATTTCTATCTTTTCGGTGAGGAATGTGTTAATCATTATCTAATTATATGTTGTTTTGGATGTCAAACAGATAAAATTTATTATCATTATTACGCAGCTATCCAAACACATGTAGGTTATAAGATTGAGTTTTCTCAACTGCAACTGTTTTTTATGATAGATTTACGATAATTACTTATGTTTTCCTAGGTAGAACATCATGAAGAAAAGTTACTTTTGCTTTTTACATTTGTATACTATACATTCTAATGCATACCACTACCACTACTGTATAACCATGGAGAAGACTGTACAAGAAGCAAATTACTAGATTGGAATAAGCGTTTCAACATAATACAAGGAATTTCTCAAGGATTATTATATCTTCACAAGTACTCAAGACTCAAAGTCATTCACAGAGACTTGAAAGCAAGTAATATACTTCTTGACGAGAACATGAATCCAAAAATTTCAGATTTTGGAATGGCTAGAATGTTTACCCAACAAGACTCCGTATCAAATACCAACAGGGTTGTTGGGACATAGTGAGTTTGCTGAACTCTTTGTTACATTTATTTTGTATTAATGTATAAGTAAAATTTATTTTGCATGCAATATTTCTTGCAGCGGTTATATGTCTCCGGAATATGCTATGGAAGGAGTTTTTTCTACAAAGTCTGATGTGTACAGTTTTGGAGTGTTGATGCTTGAGATCGTTTGTGGACGGAAAAACACTAGTTTTTATGATGATGACCACCCAATAAATTTAATTGGACACGTATGTAAAATAAACTATAGTGAGATTTCTTTTTAGCATGATGAGTTTTGTTTTTTGGCATGATAGTCTATGTCTGATTTCTAAAATACTTACAGGTATGGGAATGATGGAAAGATGACAAGTGTGTTGAATCAGTGGATCCATCATTAATGGAGTCATTAGATTCTGATGATGTGCAGAGGTGTATTCATGCCGGTCTTCTATGTGTTGAACATTATGCAAATGATAGACCTACAATGTCTGATGTTATATCAATGTTGACAAACAAGAGTGAAAGAGTGTCTTTACCTAAAAGACCAGCATTTTATGTTCAAAGAGAGATGCTAAACGAAAATTTATCTTCTGCGGGGCTATGTACCGCTTCTACAGTAGAAATTACTACTTCGTTGGAAATAGAATTATCTCAGTGAGTTATTTACTAAATTGGGTTGACACCAATACACACCACCTTTCATATATTAACTCAAAACTATTATATGCTTTACCTATTATCTCATTATCCCAACGTAGAATCAAGTAACCACTAACAATATTTCAGTCCTGTAGCATTTTCATTGCAAATCACACATTGCAGCCTTCACTGCGATGGCGCCTACTGGTAAACTGGGTGCCTCTAGACAGTGCATCCCATTCTGGGAATTACCCAAAATTATTCAACACATGTTTGAACCCTAACACCCCAATTACCCTTCCTTTCACCAATTCCCATCCCAAAGTCTCAAGTCAGGTGTTTTACTTGCACATATTATCCATCATAATTCAATCTTACATGGTTTCATCACATTTTATACCACAATTATTCCCTAGACTAAAAATCCCTAACTTTTCCCAAACCCTAACATGCCTTCATGATCATACACACATTTATTCATCCAATAGCTTAAAACACAGTACAACTCCACAATTCATAACATTCAACATTCAACTCAACACTAAGGATCATTTTCCCCCTATCAAAATTACTCTAGAATGCATAAAACTCAAAACGAACCAAAACTGCATGTGTCGCCTGGCGGACATTCGTAACCGTCAAGTGGTTCTTTCCAAAACCCATAAATTGGGTTATTTCTTATGTGTCGCTTGACAGTAAGTTCATATCAAGCAGTTTCTGGACAAAAAAAATATAGAAACGTGAACAAAATTCATACAGGAAGAACAATTACACATAAGCAGATCATCCAATCAAGAATTTACTGTAAATATAATCAAACATGGGTTCAGCTCCCTTAACCTGGATTCCTTACTCAATTTGCAAAATCATAAAGTTCTTCTCGCACGGAAAATTTGCCTAGCTTCAATATACCTCCTAGCCTCTTCATAATTCTCCCTTTTTGATGCTCTACACTCAATAAATTGGCCTAGCTTCAATATACCTCCTAGCCTCTTTAGAATTCTCTCTTTTTGGTGCTCTACACTCAGTCCTCACATCCACAGTTCAAGCTCTCTCAACTCACTAAACCAATTCTCTATCATTCCTTTTTTCAGCCTAATAAAACCCATTAAATTAAAATAACAAAAATTAACTAATACATTGAGTGATGGCCATTCAAGTGCCATTATCAAGCCAAGTCCTCTCAACATAATCAAATATTCTCTCAACCATTTGAACTAGTATTGTTCCTTATCATAACTTCCCGCATTAAATATTATAAAGATCTCATTACCCGCATTTATATTAAATAAATATTTATTTATTTAATTTCTCGGGTCTTACATCCACTGTATCCCAAATGTCTTGGGATCTCAGAAGGATCTTCATTTGTAAACACCAATTATCATAAGTAGTTTTCGTCTTCAATTGGGGCATCACCATACCATTAACAACATCTCTCACCGAGACGCATTCCTTTCTTCCTTTCTCACACAGTTTCACTCTCTCTCCTTTCTTTCTCGCACTCGGTACTCAGAGTGTAAAGCTTGGATACCACTTTGCTGGAAAAAACATTCACGCACACAAGAGAATTAGATGGAAGGGACGAGACGCACACTCTCTAATGATATGCCATAAAAAGACTTTCAAGAAGTTTTGCACAAGGAATTGTGGAGTTTAGAAACGAATTATATGTGAACTTCAGCACATTAATCTTGTTCAACTACTTGGTTGCTGCATTCATGAAAAAGAGAAGATTCTAATTTACGAGTATATGCCCAACAAAAGCTTGGATTTCTATCTTTTCGGTGAGAAATATGTTAATAATTATCTAATTAGGTGTTGTTTTTGATGTCAAACAGAGAATTTGTTTTCGTTATTATGCAACTATCCAAACACATAGATGAACATTAGTCTTTCTAAATTAAAATTGTTTTTTATGATAGATTTACTATAATTAATCATGTTTTCCTAGGTAGAACATCATCAAGAAAAACAACTTTGCATTTTATATTTGTATACGATACATTCTAACGCACATCACTACTGTATGATGAAAAAAGATTGTACAAGAACCAAATTATTGGATTGGAATAAGTGCTTCAACATAATACAAGGAATTGCTCAAGGATTATTTTTTTACATTTTCCTCTTTTAAGAGTCAACATTAAACATAGGAAATCTCAACTAAATTAAGTCTTTTTTATTGAAGTTATTATACAATGCTTATAACACTCTCTCAAAGTAATGTGAAGCATTCAAGTATCGTTTTATTGTTTAGGTCACCTTCCATTTTCGATCCAAACATGTCCAATTTTTGGTAAATTGTGGTGTCTTGAAGTCACTACAAATTTTAAAGTAAACGGTTTATAAAATTTACATCAATCCAAAGTTAAAACTAGTCAATAAATGATGAAGATATATGAATCAACCATATAAACATTAAGTTTATAAAATTGGCATCAATCCAAAGGAAAAACTAATTAGTAATGTAAATGTATCAACCATTCACGAATAAACACAAGTTAATTATTATCCAAAGAGAAAATTCACCTTGCTTGTGTAGCTGCCAACACAAATTGAACCTCCATTCCAAAGTCCCTGCTTCAGCCAAGAAAAGGATAGGTCGGGTTGGAATTTCCAACTTGTCAACCCGCTGTGGTTCGGCCCGCCTAACTCGTTAAACCATTTTTTTTTATTTTTTATGTTTAAAAATTAAAAAAAAAATTATATATTATATAAACTAATTTATATATATATATATATATATATATATATATATATATAAAATAAAATATATAAATATAAATTTAAAAAAAGTTAAAAGAAAATTAAAAAATAATAAAAAAAAAATTAAAAAACAAAAGTGGCAGGCCAGCCCGCCGACTCACCCTAAGGGCAGGACGGGTTGTAGTATCCAACTTGTTTCGTTGTGGTGGACCAACCCGACCCGACCAGTTTTTGGTGGGCCAAAACGGATCAGGCAGACCCATTTTGACATCCCTAACTAGAGCTGTCAAAGCGGGTAACCCGACCTGACCCAGCTCGACCCACCATGGGTTGATCACTTAGTGAGCAACCCAACCCGGCTCACTTGTTAGCGAGCCAAACAAATTCGAACCTGGCTCGACCCACCATGGGTTGGTAGGTTAAATGGGTTGGTTCATAGACTCACATAATTAAGAAAATACAATTTATTATTTTTTTCAGTCAAAACTAAATTATAATTCTAATTAAAATCTAAATACAATTCAAATACAAACCAAAATCACAAAAATACAAATTATCTATGTGTTGGCTAAAAAAACAACCTAAATGCAAAGTCCAACTTAACAAAAAACACTTTGTGACCCTTTATTTGCGGGTTGGTGAGCCAACTCGGCTCACTATAGTTCAATCCGGGTGAGTCGGATTCTAGGTGGGTCAGGTCAAAAATCAACCCGTATTAAAATTTGTAAAAAAATTTCAACCCAACCTAGCCCAAACCTATGGTGGGTTAGGTTGGCTTGCAGGTTCCAACCCATTTTGACAGCTTTACCCCTAACGATAATGTGTTTTGACGTATACAAGAGTTAGACTCTCTTTCTAGTTTGTTGGAATGAGTTATCGAAAGACGACTAAGTCCAATTTTTACAAAAATTTAAGGGACTAAAAATATACTTAACCTTAATTTAATTATATATAAAATTGTAGTTAGATTTATTAATTATAAAGTTATACACAAGAATAGAACAAATATATATTCAAGCATTTTGTTTAATTTAAACTTCCTTTTATCGTAAACATTCAAAATATCATGGACCTCTAATAAATATTAACTCAATTTTTTCTGTGTGAAAAAAAAAAACGTGTTAAACGTGTCCATGCTAAAATGAAAGTGTAAGTCCCATAAAACTGAAAGTTTTGTCGGCCATTCTTAATGCGTTTCCCTTTATATTGGTATTATGCGCAAACATTTTAAAAGCGATTCTGAGAATTAAAAAAATAATCCGTTTATAAATTAAAATTAGTTCATATATTTGTAAAATTATTTTTATTAATTTTGTGAAATATATTTATTAATTTATTTTACAATATAATTTTAACTTGTACAAAGAAACTAACAATCAAAGTAAAATCTAACAACGAGTAATCAGATCCACACTTTTTCAATTATTTTAGTAAAGAGAACTGATGCTTTTCTTTTACTAAAGGGTTTTTTCTTTTTCTTTTCAACAGAAAAGGCTGGTCATATTTAGAATTCGAGTTGTAGAGAAAATTACAAAATGTTCTCTGTAATCATGACTTGACTTGTACTGCTGAAATGAAGATAATTTATAAATTTTTATATATTATAACTATTACAAACAAATATATATAACACTATCAGAAACCAGGAAAAAAAATTCTACATCCCATGCATGTGTCATGTAAGGCCCACTTAATTCTGCCCTGATGTTTAAGGGTCTGTCCTAATCTATTGGGTCTAAAGCTAGCTCATAGGGTGCTCAAAACTGTTACTCTCCTCTCTCTCTCTCACAGCTGAAACGTAGAGCTCTGCTAGGGCACAATCAGAGCAACCACTGTTTCACTCAAAAGTCTTCTTCGGGTAAGTTGAACTTGGACTTTACCCTTTCCTTTCCATTCCAGTGTCTTGATTCTATCTTGGGTCAAGTTTGAAACCTTATGCTAGGTGTTGTGCGTCTGTTTTTCCAGTTCCCCGCACTGGTTAGAGTTACCATACTCCCATCTTCTCCTAGGACTGTTGTGCTTACATTTTTAGCTCCACTCAAGGTAAGGGAAGCTAGGGTCTTTCATATTTTCCGTAAATCTGCCTATTTTTTAGCTTTGTTTCGTATTTGTATAGCTTGTGTGCTGTTGTGAATGTATGGAATGCCTCTGTATGTTGTTGGGTATGAAGGGCCTATTGATATGTGCTTGAATAGTGGCGGGATCTGATGTTTTTGCATAAGCGAGCTTGCCTCGCTTAGGCGAGAATAGCAGAAACTGACCAAGGTTCCTACTCGAGCTCTCGCTCAAGCGGAGAGCTCGTGGGAGCCTGTTGTGGTTCACTTGGTTGTAGCCCAGGCGAGGGACCTCACCTTTGGGCGAAGGGCAGTCTCGCTCAAGCGAGGAGGTCTCGCCCAAGTGAAAACTCGCGAACACTATAGTGCTCTCTGGTGGCAGTCTCGCCTAAGCAAGGACCTGTAGCTTGAGCGAAAGACCTCTTTCGCTTGAGCGAGGGTCCATAGCTTGAGCGAGATTGATGCAGAAATTTGTGTTCCTTTCCCTATTTTCTATTGTTGGTTGTATGATTGTTTGGGAGTACCCTATTTAAAGTTCGAAGTATGTGAATATGCATGTGAATTCTAATTGTATAGGCTGGAACTGATGAGTTTGGTATGATCTCTCGTATGGAATATGTTTTGATGGTTGGTTATAAATATGGGCATGAGATTGGTATGCATGATAATTTTATGTTTGGTTTTGAGACATGATTTTGGTAAGGTCTAGGACGTAATTCCCTGAATCTCTTGGTAAGATCTCATGGTGGTGCCTCATGATCAGAACGTAATTCCATGAATCTCTTGTTAAGATCTAATGGTGGTGTCTCATGGTCAGGACGTAATTCCATGACCCTTTTTGATGGAGCTCATAGTGGTGCCTCATGGTTAGAACGTAATTCCACGAAAGTTTTATGGTGGTGCATCATTATATAATTTAGTAAGGATTCAAGTAAGGATTGCATATCCTGAAAGTCTAAAGAGTTAGTTAGTCTCACGTAGAACGTACTGACTCAAGTGGTGAGAGTAGCAGGAGGCCCTAGTCTTTGGCAGAATAATGGTCTTAGATTTTTGAAGGCTAATCTTGTGCGTGGTAGGGTGAAACCCATTGGCAATGGCTCTGTAGAGCAGTAGAGGCCACCACAAGTGCAAACATCCAGTGAATCCGACTGATTATATGTATCCGGATAATTGAGTCTTAGAGTCTTGCTTGTCTATCATCACATGCTTGGTTGTTTTATGTATCTTTGTCTTTTAAATTTTATGCAATTGTATGATAAAACCTTTTTCACCCTAGCTTACCCTTTCTATTTGTCTGTGTGTTCTATGTATGGTTTTCTCTTTTGTGATGATCATCAATTTATTGATGTGAGCAGATGTGGAAACTCCTCGTGATTATCAGAGGGATGGAAACCTCGTTGCATAGCTTATCTTGGGTTGAATCCCCTTGCTCCAAGTCTTCTTTTAAGGCATTGTGACCCATGTACTATCATGTCCCTTGAGCATGTATTTTGAATATTGTTATACTTTTATCTCGTCTTGTTAGTGGTATCGTGGTGTGTCTTAGTTTTCTTTCCAAATATTACGGACAACTGTAGAGAATGACATTTTTATTCCATAACAATGTTGTTTTATATCATTCTATGTCATGTTTTATTTAAATAAGTTTCTTTATTAAATGGGACTTACATGCCAGTTGTGTCTTAACAAATATTGAACCTGTAAGGCCCACTTTTATTGAGTGCCCTAATGTTAAGGGCTGCCACATTGTTGGGCCAAAAGGGATGGCCCATAGGGTGCCAAGGCCCCTAAAGTAGCCAAGGTCAATTGCAAGTCATTCTAAAAAATCAGTGCCCTAACTCACTCATTTTCTCTCCACAGAACCTTCGCTAGGATTTGGAGATCTACCCAAGTTCAAGTGAGCTCAACCTCTATCTCCCGTTCACGTAACTTAGTTCTCAAACCTAGCCTTTCTAAGTTGTTTTCGTGGTTTATGTGGGGACTCACTGTGTGAATCCAGTCTCCTTTGTCGTCCCACTGTTTCAGTTCATAGATCTGTCTTTGGAGCTACTGGTTTCGCTGGCTTAAGAGTCGAAATCCAATATTAGCCCTTTTCTAGGTAAGGAAAGCTAGGGTTTCACGTTATTTCTATTTTATGCGATTAATGTTTTGTGAAATATGAGAAAAGATTGGGGGGAAACGTTAGTTTTTGGTATATTTCTGAGTTAGGAGTTCAAATATTCATGAAACTGTGATATTTGACGTTATTTCTCGTATTCTGATGCGTCGCACAGTCGCTGGGCGAGTTCCCTGGGTCGCTGGGCGACTGTGTATTTTTCTGGTATACGCAGTTTTAGTAAAATTGACTTTCCCGACTCATTAACCGTTGGATTGAGCTCAAATTTTGACATGTGGTTCATAACATGCTATTTTATGGTTTGACGTGTTGGATTGTCGATTAGATGTCTATAGCTTGAGAAATGTGTCACGCATTACTGCAATGATTTTGGTTTTGTGATAATAAATTTTCTTGAGAATTTTGGTGTAAGAATTATGGTTGTGGGTTGTGCTTGATTGTATGGAATTGCAAGTACTTAAATGTCGGCACTCATTTATTTGGGATGAATACTATTTTGTGATATATGTATGTCTTGGTATGCATTTATAAAGTATGAGATGAATGAATTTGCATGAGTGATGTGATTCATGGATTGTGAATGATGAACTTGGATAAATCTTGGCATGCGATTTCAATGAAATGGTTGGTTATATATGTGGTCATGAATTTGGTATGAACAATAATGTTACCTTGATGGTATGGTATTGGTATGAGGTGAAGTTCTATATCCCTGAATTGAGAAGAATGGGATGGTATGAAATCAACATGGAATATGAATGAGGATGGGTTACAAATGATGGCGTGAGGTGTTAAATGCATGATCAATATTATTTGTTTGTTTTGAATGTGATTGGTATGTTGTTAGTACGTAAACCCACGAGTCTCTAGGTGAGACTTCCTGGTGGTGCTTCAGTGGTCGGGACATAATTCCATGACCACTGTTAGTGGGAGTCCATGGTGGTGCCCCATCTATATAACTTGGTAAGGATTCAAGGTAAGGATTGCATCTTGACACTCTAAGGAGTCAGTTAGTCTCACTTAGAGCGGACTGACTCCTGTGGTGAGAGTAGCAGGAGACCTGAAACTCATTAAGGGCTAACCTTGTGTGTGAGGGAATTGATTCATTGTAACACTTGTAACACTTAGCTTGGGGGTGAGCAGGGTAATCCACCACAAGTGCAAGCATACGCTAAATCTGACTAGATTATATGTAACCGGATGAGTCGAGTCGAGTCTTAGTGTATTGATTGGAAGGTCATAACATGCTTGGATGATGTATGTATATCAGACTGTGTGACGTTCCCTTTAATTAGGGTTATTGATTAAATGGGACGTTACAGAACCTATAATTTATATATTTTTTATATTGTTCTAACTCTTTAATGTATTCATCTGTTATATTTAAAGTTTTTAGATATATATTTCAATATATATATATATATATATATATATATATATATATATATTTTATTTTATATATATATTTATATATATATATATATATATATATATATATATATATATATATATATATATATATATATAACCTCACTTCACATTAGGTTTTATAAGGTTTGCTTTCTAATACATTGACAGACAATTGTTGACAACGAAAATAATTAAGATAAGATTTTGCAAAAAAGATATAATATAAAAGATTTTGCAAGAAAAATAAATATGATAGAAAGGTTTTTAAAAAAGTTTTTTACTGATTCCTAATAAAAAATAGATGTCACCATCATTCCAATGCTTCACTCCTTATTTGTATAAGACTCTTATAAAATACTAAGGTTTTTCATTTTACTAGTATCAGTTAACATATTTGATCATGGAAAATGATTAGTTAACTACTTTTTTTTACCACTTCTCTTACCACCTAACGTGGATTGAACTTTTGCATTTCAATTTTAACTTTTAATATACTTTTAAGTTGTAAAAGTGTTACTGGAAATATAAAAGTACATTCCGCGCGTGGGTGATCTTTTGGACAGAAAATCTCCATTCTATTAGGCTTTTAAGAAGCTGCCACTTTCGGACCCCATTTCTTCGCACCCACCTAGAAACTTCACACAGAACCCATTTTTCCCTTCTTCTTTGAACATTGTCACCCATAAGGTAAGAAAACAAAGCCCCTTCCCTTCTAATCAGCACATTGCAACCCATAAAGCTAGCAAACGAAGCCCCTTTTGTTGTACTCGTTACATTACAAACCATAACCCTTCTAGCCCCTTCTACCCTTCTTTTCTTTGGACTGAATTTTTCAAGCCCTAAACGAAGGGTTTTGGTCGTAATTTTTGTTCGTCCAATGCACAAGACATTGGGGGTTTTGCAGAGATGAATATTGTTATTGATTTACTTCGTCACCTAGGATTAGGTTGTAAGAGGGAGAATTGTGTGTTCTTATGTAATTTCAAAATCTATCAATTTTAATTTGTGCAAAAGCTCTTTCGTGGGTTACACCTTAATTGCTCTTGGGTTGCAAGATAAATTTAAAAATGTTGCAGGCTAGTTTTTCCCCAAATGAACTTACACCCAGTTTTGAAGAAATGGGATGGGGTCTGGTATTTGTGTGCACAGCTCGGGTCCACCCTTTTAGTAAGGGAGAGAATTGTGTGTTCTCATGCACTTCCAGAATTTGTCAATTTTATTTTGTGCAAAAACTCCTTTGTAGGTTACACCTTAATTGCTCTTGGGTTGCAACATAAGTTTAAAAATGTTGCAGGCTAGTTTTTTCCCTAAATGAACTTACACCTGGTTTAGAAGAAGTGGGATGGAGTCTGGTATTGGTATGCACAACTGGTGTCCACCCTTTTAGTAAGGGTGAAAATTGTGTGTTCTTATGCACATCCAAAATCTATCAATTTTACTTTGTGCAAAAACTCCTTTGTGGGTTACACCTTAATTACTCTTGGGTTGCAAGATAAGTTTAAAGATGTTGCAGACTAGTTTTTCCTTAAATGAACTTACACTTGGTTTAGAAGAAGTGGAATGGAGTCTAGTATTGGTATGCACAATTGAGGTCCACCCTTTTAGTAAGGGAAAAAAATTGTGTGTTCTCATGCACTTTCAAAATCTGACAATTTTATTTTGTGCGAAAACGCATTCGTAGGTTACACCTTAATTATTCTTGGGTTGCAACATAAGTTTAAAAATATTGCAGGCTAATGTTTCCCTAAATGAACTTACACATGGTTTAGAAGAAGTGGGATAGAGTCTGGTATTGATGTGCACAGCTGATGTCCGCCCTTTTAGTAAGGGAGAAAATTGTGTGTTCTCATGCACTTCCAAAATCTGTCAATTTTATTTTGTGCAAAAAATCCTTCGTGGGTTACACCTTAATTGCTTTTGGATTATAGATAAATTTAAGAATAATGCAGACTAGTTTTTTTCCCAAAGGAACTTACACTTGGTTTATAATAAGTGGGATGGGGTCTGGTATTTGTGTGCATAGTTGAAGTCCACCCTTTTAGTAGGGGAGAGATTTGTGTGTTCTTATGCACTTCCAATATCTGTCAACTTTTTTTATACAAAAACTCCTTCATGGGTTACATCATAATTGCGCTTGGGTTGCAAGATAAGTTTAAAAATGTTGCAGGTTAGTTTTTTTCCAAATGAACTTACACTTGGTTTAGAAGAAGTGGGATTAGTTTTGGTATTGGTGTGCACAACTAGGATTCACCCTTTTTGTAAGGGAGACAATTGTGTGTTCTCATGACTTCCAAAATTTGTCAACTTTATTATGTGAAAAATCTCCTTCGTTCAAAAATGGGAGGGGCTTCATTAACTAGCTTTATGGGTTGCAGTGTGCATAGTAGGAAAGGGGCTTTGTTTTCTTACCTTATGATTTGCAATGTTCAACGAAGAATGGAAAAATGGGTTTTATGAAACTTGGTGGGTGCGAAAAAATGAGGTCCTAAAAATGGTAACTTCTAAAATACCTAAAAAAATGGGGATTTTTTGCCTAAAAGATTACTCACGCGCAGAATGGACTTTTTTTTATTTTCTCTGACACTTCTACAAATTAAAAGTAAATTAAAAGTTAAAATTAAAATGCAGAAGTTAAATCTACGATAGGTGGTAAGAGAAATAGTAAGAAAAAAGTAGTCAATTAATCATTACCAAACCTTTCTTTTATCTCAGGTTGCCACGTCGTTAAAAAACAATTTTCATATGGAAATTTTGATGGATGCCTTTTTGTTTTGGAAAATTATTTTTTAAAGCGGTTTTTGTTTAGAAACTTTTGATAATACACGTGACAGTACTTTTATGTACCAAAGAAATGTTTGATGTAATTTTGAAAAAAAAAATATTTAATTCCTGTTAGAAAAATAAATTTTGTCAAATTTTATTAAAAAAAAAAAAAATTAGTATGATAGTCCTTTTTTGTCCATAAAAGCCTCCGCCCTTGAGCATTTTGAAAATTTGAGGTTTCCATGACCTCATCCTCTTCTGATATAATAGCTCTTGTAAATAAACTTTTGTGATGTAACAACCCTTGTAAATAAAGGTCAAGGTGTGAAAGAAAGACTACTGATATACTTTTTGCTTTCACTCTGTATTTCATCACTTCAAAAAAGGAAAACGTAAAGATAATGCAATTCACACAATTATAGGCAGATGTGTGAACCCTTCAAACTGAATACCTTGGAGGAAACAAGTATCCTTTATTGATAATCTAAAACGGAGGGTCTGGATTCCCTTTATCAGAGGAAGAGTGATGTGTTTGAACCATTAAAACAATTCAAAATAAAGTAACAAATTCACATGAAAACTTCTCAAATCCTAGTAGTTAGAATAAACCCAGCATATGAGCTCCATGCACAATTTGAGGGTGCCTAATACAAGCAAAGCTCCAATAAAACGAAGTTCGATACAACATTCCAATAGTGAAAAAACACATTAGACTTGCATCCTAATAACATCAAACACAATAGGACTGGTAAATGATATTGTTCCTGAGAGTAATTTCTGAGGTTAAAGGACTACAATAGGACTGGTTACTGTGTGATTTCCATCTGTCCAAGACAAGTTCCCAAATACTGGGAAACCGTTACTGGGCCAACTCATTGCCTGAAGAATAACCCGAAATGTCTTCTTTTCTCCAACAGTCTTAAAAGTCAACGAACTTGGTTCAACAAGAACCTTAAATCCCTCAGTTATGTTAGCTTTAACAACATATGTGCTAGTTGGAGTCCCCACATTGGTAACTGTCCGAGTAACATTTATAGGGTTCATCCCTCGATTTGCTACTGTGATAGAAGGATAGTTGAGATTTTCAATGTTGTAGGACTCTGGGCAATTGTACGAGATGCGGCTAAAGTATCTGAGAAAATTTTGGCTGTCATCATGAGCGCATATGAAGTCCAACTAATCCCTTGTTCTCATATCATAAACAAGTCCAGGGTCCATTGCAAGGTTAGGCTGAATATGTCCAGAGCCATATTCAAACGGACTTGCTATCTGATCAAATGCGTCTCGAATCGGTAGGTTGTTGTTATCAAGAAAAGCTCTTCAAAAGTTTAATTTTCTTTTTCATCATCTAATCACAACATAGTATTAAAGTTTGTTCTCATTTACAAGAAGTTTCATCCATCTAATCTCATTCTCTTTATAACAGAATCACACATATAAGAAGTGTATTGTGTTTGAATGATGTCAACAGAAGAACAAGAATGGAAAGAAATATTTTTGCAAACTTACCAGTAGTCATAAAGGCTGATTTAATAGCTGCTGGGCTCCAATCAGGATGAAGTGTTTTGAGAAGACCTGCGATACCGGCAACATGAGGGCATGCCATAGAAGTTCCCTGTTGTATATTGAAAGGAATACGGCGTTTATCTGATGGTAGATTTGATGGACTTGTGGCTAGTGAATAAGCCGCCAATATGAAAGCAAATATCAGAAGCAAGTTTTGGTGAATTCGAGCTTACGCGTCATCGGTTGTGGAATTAGGAAGTCTAGCATTGGCAGCATGAACCAATGGATAATATTTTCGTGATGGTAAGCCTCTATTAAGACTCGCTCCCTGATATTCATACATACATGCAATCCAATTAAACCAGATTATATATGCAGCATGGTTTTTCCTTTAATCATATCTCTTCCAGTTAATGATAACAGAAACATGTAAATTTACCTTAAGGTGGTGGTTTCTACCGAGAGAAATGTTGGTGAGAAAATCCCTGTCGATTGTGCTAGGGTGCAACATTTATGACAGTTCTAGGTGCTGGTCCATCATTCCCGGCGGAACAAACTACAACTATGTTTCTAGCAACTGCATGGAATGCCCCTATGGAAACCGCATCTGTGAAGAAGGATTCAATATAAGGATTAGAGCCACCGAGGGAGGCAGAGATGACATCAACACCATCATTTATGGCATGATCAAAGGCTTGTAGAATATCTGCTTCATGGCAGCCACCAGCATCATTTGCAGACCAACACACTTTGTATGCAGCGATACGAGCCTTTGGGGATCCACCCTTTGCAGTGCCATTGCCATTGCCAAAGACAGTTGCACCAGGAGCAAAGTTACCAGCAGCAATTGACATGGTATGCGTGCCGTGCCCAACAAAGTCACGTGCCGTGTGTTTTGAAGGATCAAGTTTCCCATAATGTGCCTCGTAACTACTGCTGAAGATTCTTGCTCCTATCAACTTCCTGGTTCATCATGTAACATAGTTCTGTAATGAGTACTTTTTTCAAAGATGGTAATCAAAACTCCAACTGAAACTATTTCATTCTGATGAAAACATATACAAAAATGCAACACCTGATTGATTACACTAACTTGTACGTTGACATTTGAAAATTTCAGATACACTATGAAAGGGTTGTGTTTAGTGGAATTATAAGAGAGAAAATGACCTGTTACAGAAAGTCTTGTTTGGAGGAGAAACATGGTCAATCTGACAGACCCCGTTCCCACGCCACGTTGATGGCAGAGGACCAAATCCGTTGTCGCTGAAACTTGGGTGTTCGGGCCAAACGCCTGTTCAACAAAAATGTTAGGCTAAAATACAGTTTCCTGTACTATGTTACTATTTTAGTTTGAGTTTGATTGTTTCAGTTTAATGTTTGGATTAGTTCCAGTATATATTTTGCTCCTTCCATCTATTTATCTCGCCAACAACAATATTTTTTGCTAACTTGACAAACAATTCCAATGACGTTTCTAAGGTAATATTTCATATCTAAATTCTCTTGTGTTATGATCAACTAAAGTGTAGGGTAGGATTTACCTGAATCCAGATTAGCAATAATAACTGTATCTTCTCCGAATTTTCCTTTCAACCAAGCGGATTCTGTAGGAATTCCTCCATATTTTTCCATGCCAAGTAAGTCCCATGATCTGGTAGTGTGCAATTTATACTCTTTGCTCAAGAATACAGAAATTACACTTGGATTTTCTGCACCAATACATCCAAACATAGTACTTGTGTCTTCAAAATGGTGTTATAACTCCAATTATACCTAAAAGATTTACAGAATATGGCTACAAAAATACAAATCATTTTTCTCACTTGCAATCTCTGATGCCTCTTCCTCTTCAAGCAGTGCAGCAAAGCCATTGATGTGCTTATTGTACGAGTATATCACTACTTCCTTTG
>Ga0214544_1006890_pt1 | contig 20508 bp, 8 predicted proteins | sample CNSS3metaG_FD_160074 | JGI IMG/M metagenome (GOLD analysis project Ga0214544, IMG submission 160074) | Root nodule microbial communities from cowpea collected in UCLA plant growth center, Los Angeles, California, USA - CNSS3 | ecosystem: Host-associated > Plants > Roots > Nodule | place: USA...
AAAGGAGAGGTAGCTTGAAAGGAGGCAGGGTAAAGGGATAGGAAGTGGATTAAGCTTATAGGTAGTGTAATGAGTGAGAGGAAATGCATTTGGAATGATTTGATGTTTAAATAAAATCTGAACATGTTGCTAAATTATTAGTGGATGTTGTGGGTCAATGATAGTAAAGAAGAGTTAGTTGAGAAGAATGGTAGAAAAGTGGGGACTAAGAATTTGCGTGAGATGGGCAAGAGGAGTGGGAAGATATAGTGAAGGATGAAAGGATACACGAACTGTTGATTGGGTATATGGGGTGTATGGATGAGCATAATGGTGCAAAAGAGAGATATAGGAATGGGATCTGTTATTTGTGAATTAAGACATGATGGCATGACTTAAGAATAAATAAACCTCTAATGGAAATGTGTGAATGATAATGTTGGGGCTATAGCGAAATTAAAATAGATTGGGAATTGGCAATAGATCAGGACTGAGTACTGAGACCCAAAGGGGAATTGGCCTTAGAGGAATTTGAATTGTAGAACCAACCAAATCGAGTGCCAAAACCAGCTGCATAGTGCTTCTGGTATGGCGCCTGGCGGCCCACTAATAACCGCCAGGCGATAGACTTAGCATGAGAGAATATGCACCGTGGAGCACCTATCGGCACGATGTGCTCCGCCAGGCGGTGACGAGAAAACAGTAACTCTAGAATGACGCTGGCGCCGGGCAGTCAGTGGTTACCGCCAGGCGGTTTGGAACAGTTTCGCTTGGCGACGTGTGGTCCGAACCAGGCGGAAATGCTATTGTTCTTGCTTTCTTGGTGTGTTGCTTTTAATTAACGATGTTGCTTCGCTTGGATCGGGAGATGTTGTGCCATGAGCGGGTAGGTTCATGGATGGTTGATGACATGTGATGATATGAGCGGGGAGGTTCATATCCAGTTACTCTCACGTGGGGATACGAGCGAGGTAGGTTCGTATGTTCCGTGCTCACGTTGAGAGATGCCACGTGCGGGGAGGTAAGGGGCTGGTGGATCACATGTGTTGGACTACGGGCGGGCAGGTCCGTAGAGTAGGACTACGAGCAGGGAGGTTCGTAGAGGCAGGACCACGAGCGGGCTGGTTCGTGTGAGCATCATATTCCCGAGCCCAAGGCTAACCAGTTGTGTGATTTGAAGGCTCTAAAGCCTTGGGGTTAAGGTCTTGGCCAAGAGTTATATACAATGAATAAAATGAGTATATGATTTATCTTGTGTTTCATATGCTTGTTATTTTATTTTCTCAGCTCACCCTTTCTGTTTGTGTGTGGCGATGATCGTGTAATTCGTTACACGGGAGCTGATGTTGATACAGGTGGTGCTGAGGATGTTCAGATGGCGGAGTGAGGGTTAGCGTGGGATTAGAGCTAAGATTTTCTCTTACATGTATTACTTTATGTTTTTATTATAAACACGAATAATGGGAACTTGTAACACTTGGCTAATTATGTTATAAGTTTTGGCGCGTGCTTTCATGAAATTAAATTTTCCCGCATTGGGATTTTTATCGAGATGACTATTAATATAATTAGTTCTTTTATTATTTATTTTTAAGTAATATTCCCTAGGGATGTTACATTGAGCGCTACCCAGTTTTCAGCATTGCGTCTTATTGGTAAAATGAAAATTCTCATTTCATTAACTGTCGGATTAAGATGAAATTTTGACAGTTGATCCTAGACACGTGAATATTCATTTTGACCGGTGAGATCTTTGTTTTGAAATCTGTGGTTAGAGAAATGGTTTCCACCATTTGAATGTATTTCACGTATAGTGCCAATTACTCCGTTTTCCTGTTTTTGCTGTTTTGGTTACTTTGGATGTACCTTTAGGTAACAAAAATTCCAGGTGTACCTTGACTCTACAGAAGCCACTGGATCACAACCACATGTGACGGAGGGCCATAGTGACGGAGAGGGCGTAACGAAGCTAAATCATGGAATCACTAATTTGTTACGAATGAGGCTACCACAGAGGCTACGACGGAGACGGTGCAACGGAGACAGGACAACGAAGATAGCGGAACCGAGATGACGCGACGAAGATAACATTGACAGAGATGGCGTGACGAAGACGGTGCAACGAAGACGACGCGATGAAGACAACGCGACGAAGACCGCTACAACAGGGGCTACGACATAGGTTAATCGTGGAGCAGAATCGATTGATATTGGTTGAACGATTTGGTTGAACGTCCACTGTTAACTTGTTTTTCGAGTGAAAGGGAAAAATTCATTCAACTTTTCTGATTTGGGAGGGAACACGTGAATTCACTCAGAGAAGAATGTGTTGCAATTTTAGGAGGTCATAAACCTCCTAAAAAAAATAAAAAAACCCCTCTATTATCAACTTTTAGAAAATCCATCATAATTAGCCCATATGATCTTTATTTGTGGAGGTCTTTTTAACCTCCATAAAATGACCCACACTATATATCTTTTTTTTTAGTGAGCTTACCCTTCTTCTGTGTTTCTGTGTTGTTTGTCTTTCTTTTGTGATGATCACCTATTGGTGGGAGTAGATGTGGTTGCAATGTCAGAGGCACCTCTAGAGGATGATGAGGCATCTTTTAGGTTGGTGGAAAGTTTATGTGGGAGCTGTGGAAAGTTTATGTGGGAGTTGTTGTAAGTGAGTGATTCATACTTAGATATTAGAATTGATTCTGATTCTTAATTGGTTTGTATAAATGTTATACTTTTATAGTCCTATCTGTTCTAGGACTATATTAATATACTTTATACACTGGATTTTCTATTTTGACTCCCATAGTAAAACAATCCTACTTTATTAGTTTTTAAGCTGTTAAAATTGGGATGTTACCAATTAAATATTTTTAAATAATTTACAAAGAAATTTTCACACCGATTTAATCGGTTATAACTTAAACATTGATTAAGTTAAAATCATAATTAATCATGATTTATATATATATATATATATATATATATATATATCATGTTTTTATTACTATATATTTAATAAAAAGTATAATTAAATAAAAATATAAAAATAATATATCAAATAAAATTTATTTATTTATTTAAATTTATATTTTCTAAATTAATTGCATTATTATCATTATTATTTTGAAGTGGTGTAGAACAAATAATATGAAGAGAATTTAAAAAACTAAAAGCAAAAAATTTAAAAACATTTTCAAAAAATAGAAAGTTAATTGGATAAGACATAAGAGTCAACAAAATGTAGTTATGCAACCCTCCTATTAATTGAACTTCATAATGTGCACCTTTCCTTCTCTGCACGGGTTACAAATTTTTAGATATTCTGACCCATGAAACCCTAGTCAAATTATTTTTAGTATCTAAAATTTTATTTTTAATATCTTTTAATCAAATTTTATGAAAAGTCATATCTTAAACTTATTATCATTGACTCTAATCTTGATTATAAATGTCTTAATTCCATAGTTTATTGAACCTAATGCCAATGTGGGAATTGTTTAGTTTATGTTTAGAGAAATAATTGGTGATTAATAGTTTAAGAGAAAAGATTCAGATCACTATTGGCTGTTAGCCAGCGCAGACTAATAATAAGAGAATGCAATATAAGCATTAAATTAAAAAATAAAAAAGTTAGTATGTTTTGGACTTTGTGTTGCATTAATGATTCCCAAGTATCATCCACTTTTTCCAACATTAAAAGAAAAATAGTTGTTAAATAAGTTATAATTTAATGTTAATTTTTATTTCAATAATGAATTATTATTTAAAAGTATTTTTTCTTTATTATTTGTAAAGAGTTGAATAATATCTTATTTTTTATTTAGTTTTTCTTTTGATAAAAATAAAGAATAATTTTGTTTAAATGGAAGTTCAAGAGATTAGAAGTTAAATAATTGTATAAATGGACAAAAATAATAGTTTGAAGTAATTTTAGAAGAAGAATTGTGTAACTAAAAGTAATCTTCTTTGTTATTGTTACAAATTAGAATTACATATAAAAATATTATTTATGTGTATTTTAATTTGGTTTCTATAATTTTTTATTTAAGTTTTTTAAAAATTGAAAATTATTATTTGTTATTCCCATATTTATGTGATACTTTTTAACCAATTATGTGTTAAAGGGAAAGTTAAATGACAAATTTGAATAATTGCTTCATATCTTCAACTATAATCTTATCTATCCTGTGGCGAATGAAGGTTAAAATTGAGATTAGTGGTTTCAAATTTGGAAGATTAAAAATATAGAATAATATTTTCAAAAATCAAAACGAAAATTCATACATTTCCCAAGGATTATAAATTTTAATTTTTAAAGAAACTAAAAAAACATAGAGATGATCTTAATTAGGTAGAAAAGAAATGAGACATTTTTTAAATATGTAAATTTATGTGTTAACTCATTAAGATTTTTATAATTAAATCATGAGTGGAACTTGAGACAAGCCAAAGTTTCAAGGGACTATAATTTTCAATTTTTTTAGAAATGAAGAAAAAAAATATAACTTTCGTAAAAAAAGTTAAAAGTTACTCTATATTCAAAATAAAAATTTAGAAAAAATATTCTAGAGAACTTTTAGGAAAATTATCTTTAACTAATGAAAAAGATAAATATTTATCTCTATATTTTGTGGTTTAAGGAAAATCTTGTCCATGCATGTGTATATATGTTTTTACTTTTCATAAAAACTTTTTTCTTTCCTATAAAAGTTAACCTAAAGCTACTAACCAGCTAACATAGCCATATATCGTGGCTTCCATTGATTTGCATGGTTGGTGTTCTTCCCATTACCTTTTAGGTTTCATAAACAAAGGGAAAGAACAAGAAAACACAGTCAAAGGTTTTTGATGTGATTGTTTTCGAAAGATTCATATGTGAAGTTGAAGTTTGATTCAAATATCAAGTGGCTCCGAAATACTTAATGTGACTTCATTGAAGCTTTTTTGTTTGGATAGTTGAGACTCACACCTCTCATCATCACGTGGGATCATACTTCAAATATCATCATCATCATCATCATTTCATAACCTCATTAATTTATTAATTAACAACCATACAAATTGTTATTTTGTTAAATTGGGTGTACAATTTTCTTTTTAAAATATTATTCGTCATGGTGATGAGGACAAGACAAAACTTCCATTGTGAGACATTTTATTTACTCTATCAACCATATTTTCTGTAATGTATAAACTAAGTGAGTCTAAGTTAGGCTAAAACATGTGCCGATTCTATTCTTCAAAAACTTAAAAAAGAAAAAACAAAACAAAACACTTCCTCCACCTTATGTTATATTTCTTCTAAGCTAATAAAATTAAAAAAAAAATTGTTATACAAGTTACTATGATAAAATGTAATAATATGATTTTTCTTAAAAACGTGTTCTTTTAGATTTGTAAATGTAAAACTACATCTTATTTTCATTTTATTTTCTATTATCAAAATTTTATGCAGTGGAGTTGTTTTGTTATTATATATAGAGGGAGACGGATATAGACGGAGAAAAGAAATATTATGAAAATTATGAGCGTGACATATCATATAACCATCCTATAATTATAAACCATACAAACAAATATATTATAAATTTTTAAAGAAAGGGTCCTTTTAAAATCAAATTCTTAAAAAAATAATATATATGTTTTGGTCTCAAGTCTGATTATAGAATCGTTTGTCAATGAAAACACATCGGAGATATGGTCCACTTTGTCCTTAAACAGCTTCTTAGAGGGTGGAGGGAGGAAGAGGTGTTTAAATCATCTTAAGCTTCGACTTCTAAACAATATGGATGGATGTGATAGGAACATAAACTCCTTAATCGAGATCTAAGAGAGAATCATGAATCATCCCCAATGGATGACTTAAGGGACATGTGGTTCTGCTATAGAATCCACGGTCGGTGTCAATGTTTCGATCTCAAGTCTGATGATAGAATCGTTGTCAATCACCATTGTCTAAGGTATTTTTCCTTTTGGAGCGTGTGCTCCATCACATTTTCTTTTATTACTTTCTATTTTGATATGATAACATTTAAGTTGTTTAAACTGATTAACACATTTTAGCTTCAATGTTAGTTGCGAAACATGTTTGAGACGTCAAATAAACTTACAAAATTTGATTAAAATGACTAAATTCACACATCATTTCTAAAGTTGAGGGACTAAATTGGTTCGAAATTTCAAAGAGAGACTAATTTCAATTTTCACTAAAAGTTAAGGGACCAAAAACATATTTAACTCACCTTCATATCATATGGTTTGCTTGAAAGTCTAATATCAATAGAAGTTATGAATAACTTTGAGTAAGAAAAGAAGGCTTTCCAAGCAATGGGTTTATGTAAGAGCAAAAAATCTCTGAAAGCCTTATTTACTTACTATTATTGTTTAAACCTTTAATTGAAAAATTAGACACTACAAACACTCGAAGACAACTCCTATAAACACTTGAAGACAACTCCTAGCGAAATTAATATCCAATTGATATTCTCCATGTGAAATCATAAGGTTGTTCCTTATAACTTGAATGCATATGCATATATTACAAAAATAAAATATGGAAAAAGTTCTTTATGATTTACCTCTACATATTTGTCTTAAGTTTTAGGTTGCTCACTAATGTTGGAATTAATTAACGAATTAATTCTATCATGACTCATTTAAAATACTATAATGGACCAAATTGTGATTTAATAAAATATAAGAACTTATTAGTTATTATGAGAAGTTATAATAAAATAAAATAAAGATAAAATAAAAACCAACTTGATGGACATTGGTTTATAAAAGACATGTGATTTTGTCTCTGGCCATAAGGTTCTTTCACAATAAGTCATCAAGAATGTGTGAAATGAGAAAGAAAGGCAAAGAGATAGATTGGAAAATGGTGGTTGGAGAACACATTGAAGAACATTTTCTCATAAGATCTGTTATGGATTAAGATTAATGCTCTATTATATTTTATTGTGTGAGAATCTTAAATGTTAAAGATCCTAAATTGTTTTACAAGTAAATCTTCTCATTGCCTAAAATACAAAATAAGAAAAGGCATTCCAATTGATATTCACAAAAATTTTAGAAAAAAGGAAAACAGAATAAATCAAGAACCCACTTGTGTGAAGTTAGACGTGTTAGGCATCATAGGCGTCGGTCTTATTAGACAATTGAAGAGAACGTGAGATATGCTTCTTTAGTTCAACTACAGTCAGAAGAAATGTAAGAATTGTGAGGGAAACCCTAGAAGAAGAAAAAGAGGAAGAGTTGAAGGAAGTGTGAGGCATACTTTTTTTATCTTTTAGTTACTTGTAGATTAGAAACCTAAAATCCCTAAACATAAAGGAGAAAACCCTAACGAGTGAAAACACAAAGGACCACAAGCAAAAAAAACTGAAAACGAGTGACTACCGATAGCAACAAGAGCATACGAGGAGACTGGTGACAACCAGACTGGTGAGAGGGAAGGAAGAACAAAATCAAAGATATTATGTTGGTTACAAAAATTACATGTCATCATATCTCTATTTTAAATTAAAAATAATATAATAAACTTGTATTTTATTACAAAATTACCACCGTCTTACTTCTTGTGATGGTTCTAGTAATAACAAGCTTAAAAGCACTAATCATATTTATAATTGTGTCACTATTTCACTTATTATGATGGATGAATTATAATTGTTATAATATGTCATCATTCAATCTATTTTTTGCACCAGTATGATTAAAATTTTCCTTAATATTTCCCCACCTATTTGAATTAGATCATTAATTAAGATTATTTATATTAGTAATATGTTCTTGTACTTATTACATATAATCCACAAACTAAGTCAACATATCATCCTAGTTTTGTGGCTTAAATGACCAAATCCAATCATACATTAGTTTATTAGTGGAATGGTATACATGTTTCTTCGGATGTGTCAGTTTGGTATTCACTTTTAAAAATGTGTCAATTAAGTCCCAAATTTTGAAAAGATATCTCAATTAGGTTCCTTTTAGGAAAAAAAATATTAATGTCGTTAACTGTATTAAAAAATGACTTACAAAATCAAGTATTGATATTTATATTAAAATTAGTTAGTAAAAGTCATGAATAAAGTTAGTAGCGTTAATAATTATTTTACTGAAAGAGACTTAATTGAGATACATCTTTAGAAATTGGGACTCGATTGACACCTTTTTAAAAGTCAGTACTAAATTAACACATTTGAACGAAAATGGATACTATCTAAATAATTAGACCTCACACCCAACATATGATACATTAGTTCAATCATAACTTAAATACAACTTATTGAGACAATTTAAATAAAAATCTATCCTAATTTTTCTCGTGTCGAGATTCATCAAGTGAAATCTAAATTCGTTGAGTGAATTGAAGTTTGAAATGAATTTTCCTCTCGAATTGAGATTCATCGAGCAAATTATGAAAAACCACTAGTTTTGCATAATTATTTTAAAATTAGTCTCAACTCAATTCCACCACTCTATATATTTCAACAAGTTTAAAATATAGAATTCCAACCACTCCTTTCACAATTTACATGTTCGAAAGGTTTTATCTCAAATTAATTTTCCATTGCCCAATATCAAGTTCAAGATGATTCAACAACAAATTTTTAATCAAATCCAAAACATACTTCAATTCAATATAATTCTTTTATTAAATATTAAACCTTAATTTAGAATGATTCTCTACTCCAACGTACAAAAACACTCACTCAAGAAAAAAAAAACATCTAATACTTGAATTACTCTTACAAGACTATATTACAAATTTCAACTATATACACTTATACACTCATGAACATCCTAAAAACAAATCTGTTTCCTTAAATAAACTTAATGTAATAATGCTTTAAACGTGATTTCCTTTAGTTGACAATTACTTGTAAACTAAATAATTATACAAGTGATAGGTGACCCTAAAATCCTATAGGGATAGTAAAACATTCAAACAATTATAAACTTCAATATAAGGATAAACAAATTGAGACTCAACCGAAAAAACTAATAAAAAAAGTCAAATACTTATAAAACAGAAAATTAAGAGATATTGGAACAAATTTTACTCTTAGATCAAATTAAAATCTCTCCACTTTTATAAATACTTTTGTTTCTTCAACAATATTAATGAAAATACTTACTTTTATTGATCCATGTTGGCAGCTTTGGATGGATATAAAAACTCATCGAATCAATCAAAGATTGGAGAAAATTATTATTTTCGACACATTGCATGTATTATATATTGTGACAATGATTATGCGGTTAATCAACCATCTTTGAATGAAAATATTTTGATTATTTAATATGTAAGCAATTCCCATAAAAGAATAAGTATCATTATTGGCTTACATTTCCAAGAAAGTGGGTGCGATTAGAACAATTTTTTATGTTCATATATACTTTGTTTTCATTGCTTTTCTTAAAAGAGAGGATGGTGATCAACATAGTTTACTCTTTCATTTCTTTAATATTTTACTAAGGATTAATTTATTTAAATATCCTAATCGATTATTCTAAATATGTTCTATCTATAAAACTGAATCACAAAACTTTATTTAAAATAATCAAACTCAAATCATTTATCTTTAATTGAATCGTACCAAATCTAGATATCACTTTATGTTAAGATAATGAAATTAAATTTAACTCTACTACAATAATTTAGTAAGATAAAATTTGTCCTTATTTATATAATTTAGTCTTATTTTTTTATCAATATAGAATGTCTAACACCGTACTCTAAAAATTTAACTATTGAAATAACTAATAAAATTTTTAATTCAACCTTGAAAGATACATAAAATACAATAACTTTTATCTTATATTAAGTTTTATAAAATCATTTTCTCAATATACTCTATAATTCTTAAGATTATTTATAACAAAAATACTCTTTTTTTTTTTCATTTTTTGAGTGGCTAATTGATAACACTCCACACTATAAACCTATTTTGTCATATAGTCATTGTAAACAATCCTTTAAAGTAATAATAAATAATTGTGGATAATATTATATAATATAATGGACATTCTTGATATAGAAAATGATGTGGCCATTGGGCATGTTCCTTCTGTCTCTAAAAGACAATCCCATCATGTGATAGTGGGAAATTTTCTATGAACTTAGGAACTCTTCACATTGGGCAATTTATAAAGTATATTACAATAGTGTACTACATCATAGGCAAATAAAAGCACAACGCAGTGGTTAAAACAGTGGGATTATAAATCATACTCTTGCTAATTAAGTCAATGCATGAAATGTTTTGTTCAAGATTAGCCAAACAAACTTGCTGTTTATGGTAATAGTTAATTAAACAATCTAGTTTTCAGTCATTATTTTATGTCTAATGTTGTTTGGTGTCTGTTTTTCATTGAATGATCACTATGTCCCCTTTTTAATTTAATGCCAGAATGAACCATACATTGAATCAGGAACTTGGACATGCTTTCTCGTGAAGATCCCTTTCTCTCTCATGTTTTTTTAATAAATCCATGAATCAGATATTTGTTTTTCTACTGCAACTTTTTTGTTTCAGATATGCCATTTCCGTTTTTAAGATTTAATTGCCTTTTATTTTTATAAAATACTTTTGATTTAGTCTTTTTTTAACTATAAAATGACAATGATAGAAACATTAAAATAGAGTAATTGGATATATTTGATCTGTTTGTTATCAAATCATTTGATTTAATAGATTCTATTTTAACCTCAATTTTCGAACATTGCGTAGTTTAAAAATACACTTTAAAATTTTTCATATTTTATGAAATCTTTCTTACAAATCTTATGAAATCTTTCTCCACAAATTTGTTATAAAATTTTGTAATAATTTTTTTTTCATTATTTTAAGAATTTTAATTAATAAATAATTTTTTATATATAACTTTTTTTATACAATTATAAAATTTATAATAAAATTTATAAGTATTTTTTATAAAATTTATTTTAAAAAATATTTTACATAAAATATTTTATAAAAAAATTAATAATAATTTATTAACAAATTGTTAGTATTTTTGATAGAAAAAAAATCAAATTGACAAAAAATATATATTATTATAGTAGCGATACCCGTGTGGAACACAAATTCAGAACAAATTTCTTAAAGTTCAAACATCTTATAAATTAAATCTCGAAGATTAAACAATGTATTCTTTGCTTGCTAAAGAAAACATCAAGTAATAATTAATTTGGTCTATTCATAGATTTAAAATTTTATCAATTCACTCTCAATATTTTAAATTTAGAGTTTATGGAACCTTCAAGAACAATAGTTAATAGCATAAAAACAAAGGATTAACTATAAATAAACCAGTAACCAATATAAGACTTTCAAAGTTTAACTACTACACATGTCTTTTTCGTTATGACTAACGTTAAAGTTTACCCGTACATTATAATATTGTGTAAGTCATCCTAATTATATTTCATTTGTATAATTATGTACTATATTAATTTTCAATTTATGAAGACATGTATTGATGTGATTCATTCCACATACCACTCTATTTGTAGTATATTTTGTGCTGTTGGAATATTAATCAATCATGTTATTCTATATGCTCTTCTCTTCTAATTTTCTTTCTTTGACTTTAATAAAGTTGATTCTTTAGTATAATTTAGTTAAAAAAGAAACATTTTATCGAGATAATTGGAGCTATTAATCACTTTCTTAAAATATCAATAAGATAATGAAGCGTATATTTTTGGATACTTTTACTATATTGGTTATAAAGACATTATTCTACAAACACAATAATTTTATGACTGTTTTAAGTGGCATTTGTATCCATTATGTGCTTTAATCAATGTTTTTAAATACAACTATTTTTTATGTAGACAACTATATTTATATTTATTCATTGTCAATGTGAAGTTTATGTGTTTGGATTCTCTACTCTTTTTTTTTTTTATTGTCATAATACACTGATTACCACTAATTTTAACGTTTTAAAATATATTAAAAAAATATTTAAAATACCATCATAGTGTATTTTTAATGCTCAGCAAAAAATAGTACCAACAAATCTAGTAGAGAATCTGGACTCGAAGTTTATACATAAAATTTAAAGTTTCAATTTGTTAGATTTATTGAGATGTGGTTTCTTAAGAACTTAATAAGAGGTATATGTTGCTCAAACTTCTATGGTACAATAGAAAATTTTCAAGTAATGTAATTATAACGTGTATATGAAAACGTAGGAGAAAAGTATCATAAAATATGAAGAATCAAGATAACCTAAAAGTAATATAAAAAAAAAAATAGATAAACAATTCTATAAAGGTGAGACATCTACCATTTATAATATATCACATAAAATACTGTGAAGATTTTCGGAAAGAAAAACCAAATAGATTTGACACAATGAATTATAAACAAATTCTTACACTACTCCTAATTAAAATTTTAAAAAATAGGTTTATGAGTTTTTATAATTATATATTATTCATGTTATTTATTTTTATTTAATATAAAACTTTCGATTCACGTTTGTTTTCCTAACAAATACAATATATTTAACTAAAGAACTATAACAATCAATTTAAAAGGTACATTGAGTTAATTTATAAATGGCCTAAGTTCTCTACATTTGACTCAATTGAGGTAGATAGATTCTAGGAAATGCGTTACATCAACTATTCAATTGAAAAATTTGATTACAAAAATTTAGGCAATTGATTAATTGGTTGAAATGTTGTTGCAAGATAATGAAAATATTTCAGTTTATACGTAAAAGTATGTCACGGTTCCTTGGCATATTCCAAGCATATGGACACGAGTTTATGGTCACATGTTATCATATCTCTTTCATAAAATCATAACTTCTTTTGGTAAGTATTGAATGATATAAAGTTCCTTTTGTGTCATATCAAGTTAAGTATAGATCTATGATTCATATTCAAGTTTAACTTCTTTTTCTTTTTTTTTGAAAAAAAAAAGCATATCGCTTAAAAACATCTCCATCCAAATACACACTATCAACTGTTTTGAAAAAAATATTATTACCATAGAGTGTTGGAATGTATTTGTTTACGTAAATAAAGTAATTGTTGAAAAGTAAATTTAAGTTTAACTCAATCCTAAAAAATAACTGATAAGATAAGATTTACATTTATTTATATATTATAATTTTTTTTAATGAATGTGAAACTTCTAATACACGTTTTCATATATATATATATATATATATATATATATATATATATATATATATATATATATATATATTGAGAATATATATTAAATGAATTATCATCTGATAATTATACAATAACGAGTGAAATAATATATTCAATAAATAATAAACCATGTTATGATATATTCAAACTTATGACTCTAATATCATGTTAAAAAATAAAATTTAAGTCTAATTTAATATTACAAAATGAAGATAAAATTTACATACCTTCAACAATAATAAGATTGATCAATGGAAAAGAAATGTATATGTATAATAAATAATATAGTAAAATAAGAAATTAGAGTGAGAGATTATAGTTTTTAAAGGTGTGGGACATAGAGCCAAAATAAACGACAATCCGGCAGAGAGAGAGAGAGAGAGTGTACAAAAAGGGAAAGAAAATCTAAGCACGAGGAAGTATACCTGTTTAACGAAAAAACAAGTAGAAAAGCTTAGATTAGATTAAGATGCGGATTGGTTCACGCAGAGCAAGTGAATAAAGGAGCAGAAAGAGGAAAAACAATTAAAATTTCAACTCCAAAATAGTAACCCTAACCCCCTTTACAGCACACATAATACAAGACATTCATCCAACCATCAATATCACACTGCTGCACTCGTATCTCCCAAAAGTGTTACACTCCTCACATGCCACTATTGTATAAAATCAAATCAAAACAATCTTTAGTCACACTTATTTCGCGTCACAGAAAAAAATGGTAAGTGAGAAACAATGCACATGTAACCAAATCTAAGTTTAGCTCGCATATAATTTTTTCAAGTTAATAAAATAATATTGTAAGTGTTATTTCTTATTTTTCATTATTATTGTTTTCCCAAAAGAAAAGCGCGGCTCCTGACTGCAAAACTGCGCGCAGGTGCGCAGCGCGTGCGTTCGTTTACGTGTAGAAACCCCATTGGTGACCGCTTTACGTGTCGCAACATGACGAAGGGTGCGCACTAACTCCAGCAGGTGTACGTTAGCACTGACTTCACACTTTTTGATTCCCCATCCGTTGCAGCATTCCATGATCCCTCAACTAGCATGCCAACCCTTTCTTCTGCATAAAATACAACGTTCTCACAGCCATAGCTTCCACCAAATTTAACACTCTCTCTCTCTCTCTCTCTTTCTATTTCTCTCTCGTTCTTTCTGTTACGCTTTCCACCGCCTCGCAAACGCCATTTCTGAATTCGGTGCTGCTTTAGCAGCTGCTGCTGCTTCTTCTTATCGTTATTTTATTTATTTTATTGTTCTTTGAATTAAAAAAACTACTTCTGGGAACTCACGCTGCCTCCACGTTCTGCGAGGGGTCAATTGCTGCTGGCCTCGTCGTCATCGACTTTGGACGCACGTGCCAGATTTGAACGGAGTACATCATCCAATCCGCAACTCTCGGGACTGAACTAGAATACGCAACACACGGAGCTCCATGGCGGTTACTGTTATAAGGCAATAGCGTCTTTGTTTTTTGCTTCAGCGACGGAGAAGAGTGGTTCGTCTTCGCACGTGAGTGGTTGCACCTCCTTCGTGTGTGTTAAAAGAAGAAAGGTTGTTGTTGTTGTTGAGGTTGTTGGGATCACGGTTATTGAGTGAAGGAGGAGTCAGATTTTTCTGAACATGCCTCACAGAGCGACTTACTTTTTCCCGAGGCAGTTCCCGGAGAGGGGTTTGGATGAGTCTTCCAAGCAGAGATTGGATCATGAAAAGAGAAAACTCGTCAACTCTATCAAATCATCTGATACGACTTTTGCATATGAAAGCGACGCGCCGAAAAAGCCAACACCGATTCCCACGCCTGCTGCTAAAGACAACGACGACGTCGTTTTCTCATCCGGTAAGCAATCCGCAGTCTCCGACCTATTCACCGGTGCCGACAAGTTCCGCACCAAGCAGAAGCAAATCGCCGCCTTCTGCGATTGGTTGATCGACAAAAAGAAGGACATCAACCGACCTAGTCACCGTTTAAGGACCTATCCGAACGACGAGGAGGAGGAAGAAGATGAACGTGAGCTTCTGCTTCCACCGCCGCCGCCGCCTGCGTCGGCGGCCGCGCAGGTGGTGAAGGATGCTGTTGACCGGAGCTTCGATCGGCAGGTTTCTCTCCCGCGGTTGTCCAGCGGGAGCAGCTACGCCGGAAGCTTGTTCACGCTGGACGGCACCGCCACATTCTCCAGCGACGTTACGAAAGACGAAACGTCGTCGTTTCAAGTCTTTACTGAAGAAGACGCGAGAAAAAGGAAAGAAGAGGAAGAAAACGTAAAACTCAATACGGCTCAGAAGTATAAGGAGAGCTACTACCTGCAACTGACGTTGGCGCAGAGACTCTCTTTTTTAGCAAGCCTCGCTTCTGAACCTGTTCTCGCACTCGACGCTGGTCCCGAAACCTGGGACGCTGAATCCGTTTCGTATCGTTTATGGGTACGTACTTACTATGGACAACGAAACGAAACTACACTTGCTGCAGCTGTAGATTATCGTTTAGTAACTTGTTCTTTTGGTTGATTTTCAGGTGAGTGGATGTTTGTCGTACACGGACAAGATATCTGACGGATTTTACAACATACTGGGGATGAATCCATACCTGTGGGTGATGTGCAATGATGTTGAGGAAGAAGGGAAGCGTTTACCGACGCTGATGGCGCTTAAGGCGGTTGAACCTAGCGAGACTTCCATAGAGGTAGTTTTTTTCGATAGACAAGAGGACTCTCGGCTTAAGCAGCTTCAAGATAAAGCTCAGGAGTTGTATTCTGCTTCGGAGAACGCGTTGGTGCTGGTGGAGAAACTCGGAAAACTCGTTGCCATATGCATGGGGTAAGATAATATCGTAAGAGTACGATACACCGTCCTTTTTACCTTTTTTACGTCCTTTTTGATTATTATTATTATTATTTTCATTGTTTTTTTGCTTATTTGTGTTGAATGGTGTGTGCGAAGGGGTACGTTTCCTGTGGAGCAAGGAGATCTACACAAGCGGTGGAAGTTGGTTAGCAAGAGGTTGAGGAACTTTCACCAATGTGTGCTTCCTGTTGGTAGCTTATCCAGTGGACTCTGTAGGCATCGCGCGATTCTCTTCAAGGTGAAGAATATGATTCTTTGTTGTTGTATCATTTGAAAACGACGTGTTAGTCTTTCCTATTGATTTTCGTAATCTATATTTACTCATTTCAAATAATTAATTATTTTTATTTGGGTTTTTCGGATGTAGAGATTGGCAGATTACATTGGTTTGCCATGCCGCATTGCCCGAGGTTGTAGATACTGTGTTTCAGATCATAGATCGTCCTGCCTTGTCAAGATTAAAGATGACAGACAGCTCTCAAGGTTAGCGCAATGGTCCTTTTTTTGCTTTGTTCTTCTGAGTTTTGTTTTGATACTAAAGTTAAACAAAATATGTCTCTGTCCACGTACTTTTGCTTTGGTGATAATCGTAGCGGGTCGCTTCAGTTGTTATGATCATTTTTACTTTTTCTTGCCCCAGAGTTCCATTGTTAATTTTACCTGTACCTTTTCATAATCATCTAGATTTGCCGGGTTTCATTGTCCTTACAAATTTGTGGATTGTTAAGTTGTATGTTTCACCTTTCTGTTTTGATTTTTTGTTTCAAAATTTTGGCTTCAGACCGATGATTTATTGAGATTGTTGAACATTCAGTTAACTGTTATAGTCTTCTAGATCACCTTATCAAGAACCTGACGTTTATTTCATATTTTCGACAGAGAATATGTAGTTGATCTGGTTGGAGAACCAGGAAATATCCTTGGGCCAGATTCCTCAATTAACGGAGCATATGCGTCATCAATACCTTCCCCATTTCAAATTTCTCATTTGAAAGAATCCCAATCTCCATATGTGGATGCTACAGCATGTTCTCAATCTCTTGATAACACTTATTCAGGTGTGTTGTGCTTTATATATACCTGGAAATGTGGTCTTTCTACTCCTTATTTCAAGTACATAATCCATGTAGCCGTTAATCTCGATACATTCCTTCAGAGGCCATTCCTTTTCTCTGAAGTTTTTCTTAGTTGTTACTCAATATCTTGCAGGCTTTGTACAAGAAGATCAACGAGTTGACGAAACTGATCGACAGAAAAATAATAATGGCTCTATTTATTCTGCAATAGATCAAACTCGTGGAGGTACAGAACAACCTCTATTTCCTTGTGGCTTGAAAGGGAATGATAAGGAATGTGCTGTTCTGGGTTTATTAAATTTTCCTCCCATCTATGAAGGTGTTTCTGAAGATCTCGACGAAGTCTCTGGAGCACCAATCCATGAATACCCTAGGCTCAGTAAAGATTCAGTTGTAGTTATAGAAGCTTCCAAAGAGATCGTTGTAAAGGGGAGTTCTGGGGTAAAAAGCATCTATAAGCAATCTATACTGAGCTCATCCACCGAACCAGAACAGGAACACGTAAAAAATAAACTTGAAAATCAGGGTGCTGGTAATATTCCAAGATACTTGAATCTTGAACCGTCACTTGCAATGGACTGGCTTGAGATACCATGGGACGATTTACGAATCAAAGAGCGTGTTGGTGCTGGTAAATTTTCTGCTTCCTGTTTGTTTTTTAGAGCACGCGACTAGCCTGGTGACTTCGAATCTAATTTATCTTCTCTCTGTGTAGGATCATTTGGGACAGTGTATCGTGCTGAATGGCATGGATCGGTAAGTTTTAATACGTACTTATGCACAAACACGTTGGTGAATGTTACTTCGTATTGTTTTTGTAGTCCCTAATTTCTTAAGTCTGATTGATTGCTGTTGATTGCATGATGACTTTATTGTATCAAACCAGTGACATATCTCGTATTGTCTCCCTGAATAAATATTTTCAATACAGCTTATTAATTTTCTATTATAATTTTCACTCATAATGGTGTACTGTGGTTTTAAAATTGCAGGATGTTGCTGTCAAGGTTTTAACAGTTCAGGATTTCCAGGATGATCAGTTGAAAGAATTTCTGAGAGAGGTTAGTTTCGTGTCGCCCCTAAAGTTATATCCCTTTTTGTATCCTTATGTTGAGTACAATAATGTTGGGAATTCATTTTGCAAAAACACTTCTCTGGTTCCTTATCTAATGGGGCAAACGAAGCAAGTTAATATTCAAGTTGATATTTTCATTGTTTTTAGGTTGCCATAATGAAACGAGTTCGTCATCCAAATGTGGTGCTTTTCATGGGTGCGGTTACTAAACGTCCACATCTATCTATAGTAACAGAATATTTGCCTAGGTAATCCATCCAACCCTCTTTTACAGTAAAATTATATTGAATTTCCTTTCGTAATGGTTTTAGTTGAGTGTCTTATTGTTGTTTCCTGGTGCATTTATGACAGGGGCAGTTTATTCCGCCTAATTCATAAGCCAGCATCTGGTGAAATTCTAGATCCTAGGAGAAGGTTACGAATGGCTTTAGACGTGGTTTGTGCCTGCCAGATACTGTTATTTTTCTTTGATCAATTGGATATTATATATTATGATGTATGATAGATACATAATTTATCTGATTGCAGGCTAAAGGGATAAATTATCTCCACTGTTTGAAGCCTCCAATTGTGCACTGGGATCTGAAAACCCCGAACTTGTTAGTGGACAGAAATTGGACTGTCAAGGTATGATGGAAACGATTGCGCACGCGAGTTTCTCACCGAGTTTTTGTAAAATAATTGTGCTAATAAATGATTTTTTTTCCCTTTCTTGCTCAGGTGTGTGATTTTGGATTGTCCAGATTTAAGGCGAACACTTTCTTGTCATCAAAATCTGTTGCTGGAACTGTACGTTTCTTGTTCTCAGATTATGTACATAAGCATGGTGATGACAAAAAAAATTATGCACGTTAGGTTTGAAAATTATTTGAGTAGCAATTTCAGGTTTGAAGTAAAGAGTTCAACTAATGTTGCTGACATGAGTGCTCCTCGTTCAAATAGACAACAGTCCTGTCATTTCTTATCAACGTTTCCTTTATAAGCTGGTGTTAGTGCTTAGTTCAATTATATAATAGTGATTCAGATAGATGGTTGATACCAGTATGTATGGTTGTCAATTGTTTGATGACAGTTCGGTCTTTGGGTAGGGATAATGTGTTTTTTTCAGGTGTGTTTTAAGGAAGTGATTTTTTGTCAAGCAAATTATCTGGTTTAGTAGGTTCTGCATGTTGGTGTTGATAGATGCAATTTTCTTTCAACAAAGTGGTCATTCTATTAATATTTTGCAGGTTGAACTTTCACTTCAGGTGCCACATCTTCAATAAGTGTGTAACTCTCTTAATTTTATTTTCAGCCCGAGTGGATGGCTCCAGAATTTCTTCGTGGAGAACCTTCAAATGAGAAGTCTGATGTTTACAGTTTTGGAGTTATCCTGTGGGAACTTGTGACCCTGCAACAACCGTGGAATGGACTTAGCCATGCCCAGGTAAATTTTCTGAGCATTCAGGTCTGAATTTGTTATGCTTAAAGTTGATTTTTCTTGCTTAATAATTTCATTTGAGGTATCACTACAAGAAATTATAAATTTAAAACTTAGCAGGAACTATAACGGAACGAGGCGTAATGCAAATTGACGTAATTCGTCAGTTTTTTAAAGTGATATTTATGTGTACGTTCAGGTAGTTGGAGCTGTCGCCTTCCAGAATAGGAGGCTTGCTATCCCTCCAAACATTTCCCCAGCGTTGGCCTCTCTCATGGAAGCTTGTTGGGCTGAGTAAGTGTTATATTTGCCATTTCTTCTGTTTATGGGAATTTCCGAACTACCAATAACTCATTTACATTAATACTAACAGGCTTTTTTGTGCGTTATTATTGCACTTGGTTTATTTTGCATTTAAGTAGTTGAGTGAATGAATTTCATTTTGGAATATTGTTGAGTAAAGGATTAGTAATTTTGATTTTAGCCTTCTGATTTAGAATTTGAGTTGGTTTGTGACGGTTGGTAATTTTTGCACAGTAAACCTGGTGATCGGCCATCATTTGGAAGCATAGTTGAATCTCTAAAGAAGCTACTGAAGTCACCCGCTGATGCGATTAAAATGGGAGGGAAATAACATATGTAGTAGGCTGCCCATAATTGAGGATTTTTGTTGATGAAATTTATTAACCTAACCCTCCCTTGTTCATGTACTCCTATTGATGATGGCATGAAGCCCTTTTGATTGTTTCTTGCAATTGTATATCGATCGGTTCATTCATGCCAACCAATTTCCTGTGGGCAGCAATCAAGTCTGTGGTAACTTTTAAATCATGACCTCAAGCTCTTTTATCTATAGCTTTGAGATCAATAAAATATTTTGCAACTTGGAATTTCTCTTCTTTTTTTTTTTTTTTTCAGT
>Ga0214544_1006894_pt1 | contig 20501 bp, 14 predicted proteins | sample CNSS3metaG_FD_160074 | JGI IMG/M metagenome (GOLD analysis project Ga0214544, IMG submission 160074) | Root nodule microbial communities from cowpea collected in UCLA plant growth center, Los Angeles, California, USA - CNSS3 | ecosystem: Host-associated > Plants > Roots > Nodule | place: USA...
AAAAGCAGTCCCCGCAGGCGGTGGATCTGGCGAGGGAGCACTGGGCGGAGCGGCACCGTGCAGGGCGGTAAGTGGAGGAAATGTAGTTGGTGTCGCAATCGACCCAGAGGAATTGGCCTCCAATGTCAAGCACAAGGTTTAATGGGACAAGAGGAGTTCTTTGGTTGATTTGAGTTACGTATTGGAGAGTTGATGCATCTTTTGTAACGGGGACAACGAGGGCTTTGGGCCTGAAAGATTGTTGAGCGAAAGAGGGTGCAATGAAGAAAAGTTGGAAGAGAGCGATGAGACGTAGAAAGTTGGGACTATTAGCCATGGCTGTGTATAAGAACTGGAATAAAAGTGAAGTGGAAGATGTGGTGCACGGTATCTGTATTTATATGTGAATGGGAGTTGCCACATTTGATTGGTTTATGCGGTGCAGTAAGCCAATGACAACTCACGCACTAGATTCGTCAAACATGACAGCCTCTATCTAACTTTTTCGAAAAAATATATGTTGATAACCCCAAGAGTTGTATACTTCATTTAATTACAAACCCCAAAAGCTAAGTTTCCAATTAAAAGAAGTAAAAAGTTATTAAAATTACATTAAATGAGTGTATAAAAAGAAAGGGTGTCGGTCAAACTTTTTCCAATAATGTTATTACTACAAAGTTACTTAAGTTTAATATAATTGTACAGTGAAAATGGTTTCAATTTGATATGTGTTGGTGTTTTCTAATCCTTACATCTTTATAATGTGTTATTGCAATAATAGTCAATAGTCAAGTGGCATAAGTTAGCCAGCTGTTTAAGATTATATCTAATTAGACTAGATTTGGCTTTTTCCTTTTCTCTAGATTAGATTTGGCTAGAAATAGAACACGTGTATCTTTCGGCTTCATTAGTTAATTTTGGAAGAAATCATGATCTCAAGCTCAATCCTAATATATATATTTGTAATTTTTTTAATCAAAATAATTGTGAAATAAATCTAATAAAATTCATGACCCAATACTTTCGTGTATATCTGATCAGTAATCTAATGATTATTGTTTACTACTTTGATTTTAAAGTTTAAATAAGTAGTTAAGTTGTGTAAAGATCTAGGTTAACTTATGTCTAGTTAGAAATGGATTCACGTCAGTTTTTTCGGAAGATATTCGATTGTTAAAATATTAAGAGTTTAACGAAGTTAAAAAGAATTTTGTTTTGTTTTTTAAAGAGTTTATAAAGAAAATATCCTTATACAAGATAAGACATGTTTGATATGGTGTATTAAAACTTGAATTTTCTAATTTGAGGTCGCTCACATCGAATTATGTAGAATTAGGTTTTATGTTAGGCTGAGTTGAATACATTTCACATCGATCGGAGTTAAGTAATGTCGATCTCGATTTAAATAAAGTTAGGCTCACTTTAGGCTGAGTCAGGTTAAGTTCACCTCGGGTCAGGCCACCTTTATTCAAGTCAAGTTAAATCCACCTTGAACCAAGACATACTAGGCCCACCTCATGCAGAGTCGAATCAAGCTCTCCTTATGCTGAGTTGAGTTAAGTCTACCTCTGGTCAACTTGAGTCGAGTCAACCTCTAGCCAAGGCAGGCCAGGTGCATCTCGAGTTAACTCATGTAAGGTTCACCTTACTAACTTAAGTCGAGTCTAACTCTGGTTAAGTCATGACAGCCCATCTGGCCGAGTCGAGTTAAGCCTACCTTAGGCTAAGTCAAGTTAGGTCCACGTAAGATCCTGAATAATTGTGTCCATGTTAGATTTGGATTGATTAAAGTTAGTTTGATGTTGGGTCAGTCTAGTTGGGCCTACACCGAATCGTGTCGATTTTTCTATCTTGGGTCGAGTTAAGTTGGATCCAACTTTGGTTAAGTCGAATCAAACCCACCTTCGATCGTCAAATCGAACCGATATTGGGACGATGTTAGACTAGATTCAAATCATGTCATGCTAATTCAAGCTAAGACAAGGTTGACCAAATTCAGACTTTGTCAAACGATGTTTGTCGAGGTGAACCAAAGTTAGGTTGGGTCAACCAAGTCAGACAAATTACGTTTGGTCCTAATTTTTTTTTTGTTATGTTGTGAATAGTAAAAATTAAATAAAAAATAATTTATAATTAATATAAAATATTTGAATATCATTTCAATTTAAAATATTTCAAATGCTTGTGTTATTATAAGAAATATTGAAAAGTTATTTAATTGTAATCGAGGACAAACTTACTTTTGATCCTGATCCTAATCTAGAAGATTTAAGCTTTTTCGGTACACTTATTTAGTATAGTAATAAAAAAAATAGTACGTTGAAATTGATACTAATACTATAAATTAATTAAAGGTTTAATTACACGTAAGGTCTCTATTTTCGTTAAAAAATCTCAATTCGGTTCTCAACTTCTAAGTTTTTCCAACTGGATCCTATTTTTTGAAAATTTGTTCCAATTTGGTCCTTAATTGTGTGCTACGTGTCAACTCGTAGGTTTTTTTAATCATTTTTTGATTTTTTTTTTTAAATTTTTAAATTTTTTTTTACCTTTTTTTCTTAAAAAACAATTGACATGTGTCAAATTAGGGTTTTGCAACGTGAGAGCTTGTAGTTTTTTTAATTTTTTTAATTCTTTTTAAAAATTTTAAAATTTTTTAAAATTAAAAAAAAAGAGAGAATGTCACGTGTCAAATTATGGTTCTGTTATGTGCCAATTATTTATGTGAAAAATCTCAATTTGATCTTTGTATTTATTATTTTGTTTCAATTTAGTCGTAATTTCTTTTTAAAGTAGAGTAATTCATCTCTTCTAAATTGAGACCAAATTTATCTTTGATATTAATATTATAATTATATTTTTATTATAATAGGTTTTTTTTAACTAAATTAAGTTTATATAAAACTATTTTAAAATTGTACATTTGAATTTATAAAGTTCTTTAGAAATTATTAAAACAATTTTTTTAAATAAAGTTCAATGCAAAATTTAAATTTAAATAAAATTAACTTGGTTAAAAATATCTATTATAATAAAAATATCATTATAATATTAATATAAAAGTTAAATTTGGTGTAAGGGATGAAATTACTCTAGTTTACAAATAGATTATGACTAAATTGAGAAAAATAACAAATACAGGAACCAAATCAAGATTTTTCACATAAACAATTGACATGTGGCAGAACTATAATTTGACAAGTGACATTTTAAAAAAATAATTAAAATTTAAAAAATCACAAGCTGACACGTGACAAAATCCTAATTTGACACGTGCCAGTTGTTTTTTCAAGAAAAAAATTAAAAAAGATTAAAAAATTAAAAAAATCACAAGCTGACACGTGTCACATATTTAATAGTGTCCTAAAAAAAGGATCAAATTGAAACAAATTTTCAGAAAATATGACTCAATTGGAACAACTTAAAAGTTAAGAACTCAGTCCTGATTTTGTAACAAAAATAAGGATTAGCTTCTATATTATTAAACCTAAAATAAATTGACTCCGATCAACTTATTAAACTACATATAAACTTTTCATGTTTTTCATTATGTTTTGTTTAATTATATCATGTTGTTCAATATTTTTTGTTCATTTTGTTTCAATGGGCAAATATTACAGGATTCTCTGATCTTCCCTGGAGTTCTAAGAGGAATATATATAATTGAAAATTTAGTTATTTAAATAAAAAATAATTATTAAATTTATATTCAAACTAGAGAAAAAATTATACATAGAAAAAGTTATATGCTTTATTAATTATTATATAATTATAATTTGCAGTTATTTATAATTTATAGTTAGATATAAAGATTATGTTTGCAGTTGCTTTTTCTTACACTTTTTCTACTCTTTTTACCTTTATAGATATAATAAATTTTATTAATTGGTAAAGAAACTATCCACTAATATACATATATATATATATATATATATATATATATATATATATATATATATATAAGCAGTTATATTTTTTTAGTAATTACTATGTATAGTAAATAAAATTTTCATATTATTAAATTAATAAAATTAGTTACGTGTATAAGATTAAAATAGTTTAAAAGAGTATATTATGAAATAAAATCCTATATTATAAATAATAAACCTATCAATTTTAGTTATACGAAATGAATTACCGGTAGAAGTCATTTTCTTGTGTAGTGGAGTTGGTTAGTTAGTGCTTAGGTCTTTGTTTTAGAATGAGCAGGTCTCATAACTTTAGAATGATCATTGTGTAGGTCTCGTAGTAACTTTAGAATGAACAAGTTAAATAAAGGTTTAATTAGTACCTACTTTTGTCAATTTAATTTTCGATTTTAAAGATATATCAATTATGTTTTAATTTTTGAAAAATATTTCATAAGATATTTAAAAGAAATTGGTTTCCGCTTCTAAAAATATGCAATTATATCTCAACTTTGGAAGAATGTTTCAATAAAGTCCTTTTTTATATATATATATATATATATATATATATATATATATATATTAACGATGTTAACGATGTGTCACATATCAATCTGTGCTATTTTTTATTTTTTTACTTTTTATTTATCTATTACATATTAAGAAAAGAAGATATCATCAAAACTACTATATTATCCATTTTCTTTTATTGACACGTGTCATAAAAATTAAGTTTTTTCATCATTTTAAAACTTTAGTACAAAAGAACCTGGGTTCAAATCCTACAAAAAGTCATTTTTTTGTTGTTTTTTCATTTATTTATGATTTCAACTATAATATTAATTATAATTAATATTATTATTTGTAATACTTTTATTATAAATATAATTGTTTTTATTATCCATAATAACTATAATTATTATAATATTTACTATTATTATTATTGTTGTTGTTTTTATTATTATAGTTAGATACATATTTTATTTTTACTTACTAGAGAATCATGTTTCAATTACTTATCCTTTTTATTTGTTTTGTTGTTCGTTTATCTTTACATTTAAACAATTATTTCAATTAAAAAAATAGTTACAAAAATTAGTAAAATAATAAAACTAAAAAATATTTTTTTATTATAAATAATTATTTAAATTTAGAATATAATAATTAATAGGATAAAATTGAAAAAACAAAATATCTCTTTATATATGTAGTTGTATTATTATTATTATTATTATTATTATTATTATTATTATTATTATTATTATTATTATTATTATTATCACTACGCGATATTATTATAGTGATATTATTATTATTATTATTATTAATATTATCAATATTATTATGATTAGACACACATTTTAATTTTATTTATTACGAGATCATATCTCACTTACTTGCATTTTTTATTTGTTTTATAGTTCATTTTATCTCTATATTAGTTAAATGATAAAACTGACAATTAATTTTTTATTATGAATAATTATTTAAATTTAACAAATTATAATTAACAGCATAAAATTGTAAAATAAAAAAAGAACACAAAAAATGTGTATCTTTTTATATATTTAGTTGTTGTATTGTTATTAACACTAGGAGATATTAATATAATAATAATAATAATATTATTATTATTATTATTATAGTTAGACACACATCTTAATTTTATTTATTACAGGATCATATTTCATTTAGTTGTCATTTTTATTTATTTTGTTGCTGATGTATATTTTTATATATAATTATAAATTATTATTATCGTTAAAATTAGCCTTAGTATTAACATTTACATTAATATTTATAACATAAACATTATTATTATTATCATTAGTTTGTATTATTGGTATCATTATTATTTTTATTTTTATTATTATTACTATTCATAGTGGTGTTGTTTATATAAGTTTTATTTTTAATTATAAAAATATTGTTATACTAAATACTTCTGCTAAATAGATTTTTAATCTTTTAAAATTTATATTATTATTATTATTATTATTATTATTATTAATGGTTGAATAAATATAATAACAATTATATTATTATTCTACAAAGATTTGAAATAAAACAAAAAAAAATGTGCGTACATGCTCGGGTCTAGGGATGGCAACAAGACGGGGTAGAGACGAGTTTCGTTATCCCATACTCATTCCCATCGAAAAAATTCATCATCATCCTAATACTCGACCCAAAGAGTATCAAACTTTTGTCTCATCCCCATCCCAACGGGTATATACTTGTACCCATACCCATACCAGTTTTCTTATTGTTTTAATATTAATTAATTATTTTTTATAAAATAATTAATAAAAAATTATGACAAAGGAAACATAATATTATTAAATATTCAATATTAAGAGGAGAGTTGTTTCTCCAATATCAAATATTTATAAAGAAATTATGTTATAACTGTATATATTTCAAATTAGAAAACCAAATAAAATTTCATGAGAACCAAAACTTCTATTAAATTTGCAAACATGAATGAATTATAGTTGATAAAATTTAATTTGTTTAAAAAAATATAAAAGGAAAACAAATATTTAGATTAAAATATATGTTTAAATGTATCTTTACTTCAATTTTATTTTTTAAATTCTAATGAATCTCTTTTTTATATACTAATAAAAGTTATAATAAATCAATTGACCCAAATAATGCAAAGAACAATATTAAACTAATAATAGTAAAGTCTTAACATAGATATTATATCTTTTGAACTTCAATATATGTTGGGGTGGTAAAAGGAAATTCATGACAATTACATTAAAATTTTATATTATAGTAAATAAAATTTATTTATACAATTATAGTGACAAAATCAAAGTATGATAATGAGTTAAAAAATAAAAGATAATTATATAAAATATATTAAAATAATATTTACATTATGAAAATAAAAATATTAAAAATTATAAAATCGTGTGTCTTAGAAACAATTTGAGAGACCATTGAATGAAATCACACAAAGGAAAACAACTATATAATCAAGGGTATGATAAAATGAAAAATACTTTATAGATCTAAAAAAAAATTTTAAATATCAACATAACCAATGGTTTAGAAATAACGAAAATTATTTTAGCGAAACAAAATAGTTCTTCAAATGAAATAATAATAGAGTAAAAAAGATAAATTTTTTATATTACGTAGTATTTTGACGGGTATGAGGACGGGGACGGGACAAATATGTACATTCCCATATTCATACCTATACCCAATGGCGGAACTTGAGTCAAAATTTTGGGGATGCCAAAATTTTGGTTGAATTAATCTTTTGGTCTATTTTTTCATCCAAAAATATTATATTAATTCTCTAGTTTTTTAATCTCAATTGGTCCTGATTTTTTAAAAATTGATGCAATTTGATCATTTTTGTTATATATTTTCGAAAGAAGAAAGGAGTTTTTATCAAAATTAACAATGAGATTATGTTAGTTACGTCAACAAAGAAAATCATCATTATTTACAACTTCAATTTTTATGGAAAAATCTTGATCCAATTCAAGAAATTTAACAAAATAAGATCAAATTGCATTATTTTTTTAAAAATTGGGACCACATTGAAAATAAAAATAACTAAAAGATCAACTTGATATTTTTGAACTGAAATAAAAACCAAAAGAGTAATCTCAAATCTTTTATATAAACCAGTAAAAATATTGTATTAATTTTTTTATGATAATAAAAAATAATAAAATTATTATTATTATTATTATAAATTAAATATAAATAATTTTTATTTTACTATAATTAATTTTCATTTATATTGATTAAGTTAAAAAAAATAATTAAATAAAAAGATAGTTAAATTAAATAAGTAATCATTTAAAAAAATATTAAGAAAATAATTATTTTTATTTAAAAATATTCAAAAGGCCAAATTAAAAAATAAATGTAGGTAATAAAAAAATATATCTTATACATTAATATATAATTTTTTTAAAATATAAAATATATTAAAAATATTAATTTTTAAAAAAATATATTTAAAAATATATAGTAAATTATGTAAGTATAAAAAAAAATTGGGGGGGCCATGGCCCCCTATGTCATAACATGGTTCCGCCATTGCCTATACCTAGTCAATGTTGTGATTCTTTAACAAAACGGGTACAGGTTCAGGCAATATCCACGGGCAAGTTTATTTTTCATCCTACTTGGGTCGCAAGCTATTATAATTATTTCGTAAAATCAATTAACTGCACTATATTTGATATTAATTTTATTTATTATACTTAAAACTGAAATTATTATTGCATCATTTAAATTTACTACTTACTACTTACTACTTCATTACTTTAATAACAACATTTACAACAATATAATGTAATTTTCATGATATTTTATTACATAATATTTTACTACTTAATGTACAAAATAAAAAAATACAACCCGTGCATACGCATGGGTCAGTCTCTTAGTTTTTTATAGGCTTAATTAGCATTTTGGTCTCCTAATTTGTTGGTTTGGTTCATTTTGGTCCCCTTATTTTTGGTTGGTTCAATTTGGTTCTCTAATTTTTTAAAAAAGTTCAATTTGGTCCCTGCCGTTAAGTTGACGTTAACACTGTTCCCGTACATGCCACGTGTCATTTTGTGGAATTTTGTAATTTTTGTAATTTTTTTTATAACTTTTTTATAATTTTTTATAATTTTTTATAATTTTTTTAAAAAAATATTAAACTGCCACATGTCACTTTATGGTTGTGACACGTGTCAATTTAAGATTTTTTTTATTTAAAAAAAAATACTGCCATGTGGCAGGTCACGATTGTGCCACATGTCAAGCTAACATTGGTTGTTTTCAATTTAGTCCCTCTATTTGAATTTTTAATTCAATTTAGTCCCCCAATTTTTTTAAATGATTCAATTTTGTCCTCTCCAATTTGATACCAAATTAATAATTAAACTTAATTACAATTTATACATTCATGTTAAAATAATTTTTTATCATTTATACTTCAAATCTCTTCCTAAATACTCATGTTATTTTATTTCTTACATTTTTTACAATTGAAATTTTGTACACATGTAAAAAAATAATAATTTGAATAGTTAGAAGGAGTAATTTGATCTATAAATATAATAAAAATTAGTTTGACATGTGGCACAATCATGATGTGCCACGTGGCACTTTTTTTTAATTAAAAATTAAATTAAAAAATTTATCAAGTAGACACGTGTCACAACCATAAAGTGACATGTGGCAGTTTAAAAAAAAATTAAAAAAATTAAAAAAGAATTAAAAAATTACAAAATTCCACAAAATGACACGTGGCATGTACGGAGACGGTGTTAACATCAACTTAACGGCAAAGACCAAATTGAACTTTTTTAAAGAATTAGATGACCAAATTGAACCTAAAAATAATAAGGGGACCAAAATGAACCAAACCAACAAATTAGGAGACCAAAATGGTAATTAAGCCTTTTTTATAAAAAAATGTCACATGTTAGTCCCTAGTGTGACACGTGACATTGTCAGTATCACGTGGCAAGGTACTATCACACGTTAGTATCACTACCAAGTGTCCTTATCTTGATTTTAATTGAATCCTTATATATGTTTTTTTGTTTTAATTTAGTCCTCACATGTCTTTTTTATTCAATTTAGTCCCAATTTTGTTTTTCAAAATAGAGAAATATTGTCTTTCCTAAGAAGAAATTTATTATTTATATAAATTTTATATTGATATTTATTATTAATAATGATTGTACTTATATTTATATTAAAATTTTGTTGTTGTAAAAGTCATGAATAACAAAACATAGGTTAACAATCAAGAAAAATATAATATGTTATAAAACATATGAGTATAACATTTATATAAATAATAAATTTGGTCTCAAATTTATAAGGTCATTTCAAAATAGAACAATATTGTCTCTCTTAAATTTGTTAACCCATGTTTTGTTATTCATGACTTTTACCACTAAATTTTAATATAAATATAATTTCTTAATTTTGTAAGTCATTTTTAGTAACAAATATCAATATAATATTTATATAAATAATAAATTTCGTCTTAAGACAGAGATAATATTTCTTTATTTTGAAAAAAAAAATTGGGTCTGAATTAAATCAAAAGGACATATGTGGGGACTAATTTGAAAGAAAGAGATATATGTGGGAACCAAATTGAAATCCAGACAATGACACTTAGTAATGACACTGACACGTGATAGTACTGGCATTGACAATGCCACATGTCACATCAAGGACGTGACAAGTGGCAATTTTTTTTAAAAAAATTATAATTAAAAAATTAAAAAAAATAAGTGAAAAATATCACAAGTTGACATGTGGCATGTCGTTAATGTTGTTAATATTTTTGTTAAAGGAACTAATTGAAACATTTTTCAAAAGTTGGGACGTAATTGATAATTTTTAAAAAGGAACCAAAATGACACTTTTGTGAATGAATTTGAAAGTGATAAAAAAATAAAGGATGTAAAGTGAATTTCTTTCTATTCTCCAAATAATGTATTTGATCACCTACATCTTACGATACTTCATATCATAATAAACTTACTTCCAATTTCAAAGTAGATTTAAACATAAAACATAAAATCCAAGTTAATTGGTCATAAACAAATTCTTACAATATTATTCAAATATTTATGTTAATGTAAAAATAATGTGTACGTAGTATTATAGTACTTTTTGTTAGAAAATGATTAAATAAATAATAATATTAATAATAAAAATATGAAATAAATAATATTAATTATTAGAGTAATAATAACATTAAGACATCTACAGATTAAAGAATATTAATTAGAGACCCAATAATTCTTATAACAATAAGATATAAAATAGATGAGGGAAGGAGTATAAATAATCTAGGTTGAGACACGCATAACGCTATCCTTAGAGAAAAAATGCAGGGTAAAAGAAAATCATATGCACTTCTATCCTAAGATACAACAACACAAACAACCCTTTAGATCGATCGAGTGCAGCGAAGGATCTCCAAACCTTGTGAACATCACTATTTTAAGAGATAGTACAAAGAAGAAGAGAAAAACACTTTTGAGGGAACTCTAATTTTTGTTGTATCTTTTCCCATGCACCTAGGTGGTATTTATACGTAAAAAAGGAGACACAAGAATAAATTATAATAAGAAATATACTCGTTAACCATTATATTAATACATTAACTCATAAAATTAAGAGTCCATAAAATATTAGTAATTGTAGGATAATATTTTAATTATTTATTTTTTAAATTATATTAAAATATTTCTAACCATCCCCACATAATTTACAAAATAAAATAAAATAAAATATATTATCTTTTAAAATAAGATATAATAATTCAACGTAGGGGCGACTCAAGAGTTTGACAAACCTAAAACAAACTTAAATGAGGTCTTTTGAACTTTTTATTATACAAAAAATTAGGCCTTTGAATATAATATGATGAAGAAAAGTGCCTATAATGTATATCTTTAGGAAAATCTATATCATAGATTTTAATAGAACCTTGTTTTACAAATAAATGTCTCAAATTTGTATCAATATTCTTCCATTGGTTTGGATTATATATTTTTATCAATAGTAGAATCATCATCTAATCTCCCAATCTCCTCCTCGTTATAATGGGTTTGAACATTAGAATTATCCTCATCACTAGCTACTTCTCTTACTCTATTGTTGGTTTCACTTATATCTATATTTTTATTATCTCTTTCATTCAAAGAGCACTCACCTGTATTCTCTAGTTCATTTTTCTTATCTATTTTTATAAATTTATTCAAAATTCCTTTTTGTCATGCAATTAAAGCCTCAATTCTTCTCTTCTTATGGATTTTTAAATATACTAATTCAAATTTTCTAGTTGACATATCTACATAATTTTGTATAAAATAAAAATTATAATATATAAAACACTACTAAAGACAAATATATGAAACGAATGAGCTAGAACAATAAAACCTGGTTCAGGTTGTCAAAAAAGTAGACTCGATAGAAGACTTGTAGTGTCTTGAAGAATCAAGTCTCTTTCTCCTTCTCAAGTCTCAACTTTTTCAGAGATATGTAGAGTTTATTTTAAGATTAATCATTAATAAAATTAATTAAAAAAATGTGCTTTTCTCACCTTGATAGTAAATATTTTTTTTCCTAAACTTAAATTATCTTTCTATAGAAAATTCAACTTTGAATTATACTCCAATTAATCTATTATCCACCAAAAAAGACTAAACCTTAATTTAATTAATAGTTTTGTAGAAAAATTTTAGTTCCTTGTCAAGATATATGCAAAAAAAAGAAACTCTTGAGAGACTTGTAAATATAAAAGTACTGGAAAATAAATTTGGACAAAAGAAACACATTTCTAATTCTAATACAATCTAACAAACAGAATAAAAATAACATCAACACAAATAGAAAGAAAAACATCCTAGCCAGAAATGAGGATGAAACGCTTAGTACACACGGGTAACATGAGACTCAAGAAATGTAATATGTCAAAACCCTAACCCTAAAAAAGGACTCTAGAATATAAGAAAGCAGGAGAAACAATAGAAGTGATAAAGAGATAAAAGAAGAAAATAGAATCAATAATGATTTTAAGAAAATAAAGATAATTAATTATTGTCTTTTTCGTAAACAAAATCATAATTTACTAAACAAAGATTTTAACTCATTAAATATCATTTTTAATATCAATAAAAATTAGCAAACATTAAAAATAGTTTAATTAAATTTTGTTCTCACATGTAAACTTATAATTAATTTAATAGAGCTATATTAGTACTAAAATATTAGTTTTTAGGCCTTTTTTTAAAGAATAATTTTATAATTAATTTAATAGAGGTATATTAGTACTAAAAAAATTAGGCCTTTTTTCTTAAATATAATATTATAATTAATTTAATAAAAAAAATTATTAGTAAAAATAAAAAATTTTGAGGTCTTCTCTCTTTGGAGGCCTAAAGCGAGTGTTTCACTTGCTTTACCCTTGGATCGGCCACGTAAAGAACCTTCCGGGTTTGAGCCTTACACCTAGTGCTTATAAACTTTCACCCAAGAAAATGTAGAGACTTAATTGTCTTGAGGTACATCTCCTGTTACCTGGTTTTAGTAAATAACACATAATATCGGTGTTGATTTTAGATTCTACTTAGTGGGTGCACGTTAGAGTCTTGTGCATATATCTTGTTTCATGAGTGTCACTTAGAGACTTGTCCATGTCTCACAATGGTGGCCCCACCATCACACTCACTAGGTAAACCTTCAAGGGGTGGTTTGTGACTTACACCCCTACAATAATTGTCATTGGGTTTATTAAGAGGTATTTCATAAAAATAAGCATAATAATGCACATACTTCAATCTTATTATTGTCACAATTTATAGTACACCTCGCCATAGGAATGAGACATAAAATTTAATCAAATTAGTTGGTATACTTTAGTCAACAACAAAATCGTTGTTACCCATTGAACTCCATTCCACGGGATCGCCATTCATATGGAGATGGGTGTCCATTGTTGCAACTAATTTATGGGCTATAGTCTCATTTCCCTTGACGACTTAAGTACTCATTAATGCATCAATCCTTTGGTGAGCAGATCTGCAATTTTTTCTGACCTGACAAAGTCAAGAAAATTAATACATGAGTGATAACTTTCTAATAAATTTATGTCTCACTCTCTTATGGATTTTTTTCAATAAAATTTTTGCTATGAGCTTTATATATATATAGCAACTTGAGTGTCATAATGCAAGTAATAAGAGGTATATGTTTATTTAATAATGATAAATCACATAGATAATAAATATATGCGTGAGCAACACTAGTATTATAACAACAAGAAACTTTGCTCCCATGGTATATCATGATACAACATTTTGCTTAGCAGATTTTCATGATATTGTACCTCCACCTAAAGTTAAAACATAATAACTAGTAGGTGATTTTGTGTCACCAGAGTCAATATCCAATTTACATTAATATATCATTCAATAATCTCAAGAAATTGGACATAGTGCCATAATTAGAAGAAACACAAATAATATTATCACTAGATGGCAAAATAATAATAGAGGTATATTTTCACTCACTTCAGAATATATAACGAATACCTTTTTTTGTATGTTAACCATTGCAAGATAACCCCCACACTTTGAAATATTTTAAATGTGGTTTTCCTTTTTTTTCCATAACTCAAAAGAATTTACAACCTTTGTAAGAAACATATTTGAGGATATTACAAACATAATATAAAGTTCCAGGCAAGCTAGACTTGTAGAAAAACATTTACCATATCAAAGCATTTTTTTGTTCCTTTTGTTACATCATTAGATTAGCACTATATGAAGATGTTACTTAATGGATAATACCATGAGTTTCACACAAAAACACTCATTTATACAAACATGTATTCTAATTTCTAAAGACATATATATTCATCACTTCCTTTTTAATTAATTTTGTACCTAAACTTTTTTTTATAATTGAATGGCCTCTAACCAAACTTCTCAAGAGTTCTAACAATAGCATGTCATATATCAATACATCCAACATATGTGATAATCAAAGAAGAACTGCTAAATATTTTATTACAAGATAAAGGTACTTAACTCAAACAAACCATCACAAATATACTATTTACTAATTAAACACATGTCTAAAAAAAATACTTTATTGTAATCAAAACCACTTCATCACCTTGTTAAGCAACAAGGAAGTTTCTAAATTCAAAAACATGAAAAACTCATTTTTAAAAAAATAAGATAATTTCTAGAAGACAAGTTTAATTTTACTTGACCATCTCCTCAATTGTTTATATGAAGATAATATTTATTTTGTCAGCACACACATGATCATAAGCATGATATCAAAGAAAATAATTCTTTTTATTTTTATGTCATAAAAAATATTTTTAAGTTCATAAATCTGATAAAAAAAGATTTATTATCGATCATTTTTTTCATATAAATATCAAGATAATTTTGTTTTCTTTCAAATGCATAATTTCATAACTCAATAATAATTTTAATGTGACAAACATTTTATAATTATTTTCATACAAAACACTTTAAATATATTCATGATCTTGAACATCTTTATCAATATAAAGAGTATAAGATATTAAATCATAAATTAATATAATAGGAAAAACATTAGCTTTAGACATAAAAAAAATTATTTAGAGAGGCAGAATTTTATTTATCCATAATTTCATTTATTGTTACCAATAGAAATAGAAACAATTATACATATAATATTTTAGGCTTAGTTAAGACTGATTTAATTATAACCATACCAAACACATTAGTTCATATTGATCCTTGCCATTATTTTAAGAGATAGTACAAAGAAGAAGAGAAGAACACTTTTGAGGAAACTAATTTTTTTTGTATCTTTCCCATGCACCTAGGTCCTATTTATAGGTAAAAAAAGGAGACACAAAAGTATATTGTAATAAGAAATATAGTTGTTAACCATGAATAACATTAACCCATAAAATTAAGAGTCCATAAAACTGTTAGTAATTATAAGATAATATTTTAATTATTTATTTTTTAAATTATATTAAAATATTTCTAACAATTTTCATGTTGATGCTTGTCTTTAGCAATACTTCCATGACTTCAATATTTAGAAGTAAATTACATAAGGCATCAGAGCTAAAGCTACAAATTCCTATGTTTGACTTCTTAATGATCATCACTGTGCAAGTGAGCTTATAAACCTACACTACCTAAAAACAACCCTACAAAAGAAAAGTTTTGAAGCGAATTGCAACAATTAGGCTTTATCTATGAAAATGATGAAACAAAGAGTTTGTAACAACTACAAAATATTTAGTATGTAATCATAAAGAAGACAAGAAAACTTCATCAACTAATTTCTACAAGAACAATATACCCAAAGGGCCGAAAATAAAATATTAGATAGTTTCAAACCATGATTTTAACCTATCTTTAGATCACATATAATCAAGTTTTTCAAAGTACAAGAAAAAATTAATAGAAATAAGTGTGTGAAGATGACAGTGATCTCAAGAATGTTTGTCGTTAGAATTTAGAGTATGAAATTAGATTTTGTTTATGTTATTGGTATTGGGAATTTAAGAAACATACTTTAAATAACATATGTATTATTTGGATTATTCAGTTGGTGATGACCCAAGTCCCCCCTTAGTCAAGAATGACTTGGGTCGATCTTCGGTTGAGACAACTCGGGGCGATCCTCAAACAAGGACGACTCGGGGCTACCATCGAACGGGGATGACTCGAGCCAACCTTCAGACTGAGATGACTTTGGCTGACCTTTGGACGATGTCAACTCAAGTTGATTCTCGGAAGGGATAACTCAGGTTGATCCTCGGACACAACAACCTAGGCCAATCCTCAAATGGGGACAACTCGTATGAATCCTCAGATGGAGATGACTCAAGTCGATCCTCACTTGGGGCCAACTTGGTCAAATTTCAATGAGAGTCGACTCGACCGACCTTTGGCCAAAGTCAACTTGGGCGGGCCCTCGTCTAGGAGGACTCAGGTCGGCAGTTTTTATAGGACGACTCAGACTAGGGAAGATTGGGTTTGAACCTCAACTGAGGACCTTTGACGCAATTTGATTTTGGATTTTCAAAATCCAAAAAATGATCCAATCTAAATCCAACCCAAATCCAATTAAATGGATTGAGATTTGGATTTTCAAAATCCAAAAAATTATCATATCTAAATCTAATTAAATGGGTTGGATTTAAAATTCAAAAGTATACATTTGGATTTGGGATAAATCCATCTAAATGGACTTAGAACAATATGGATTTTGATTATCACGGATTACATCTCAAAATTTGGATCTTTTGCCCACCCTTCATCTTGATGGTTCAATTGATCATCTTGAAGCTTGCCTTGTGGCCAAAGGTTATGCACAAATTTTTGGTTTGTTCTATGGTGATATTTTTTCTCTAGTGGTAAAAATGACTTTATGCTTGCTTATGTATAGTCATTGCTACTCTTCAACAATGATCTCTTTACTAACTGGATGTCAATAATTGTTTTCTTAATTATGATTTACAGGAATGGAGCAACCTCTAGGTTGTGTTGCCCAATGAGATTCTTATAGATTGGTATGTTGTTTTCACAAATCTTTATATGGTCTTAAACTTGGTTTGAAAATTTTAACAATGTTGTTCAACAGTTTAGCGTGACTAGTAGCATGGTAGATCATTCAGTTTTATAAGTTGTTTTTGTAAGATTGAATTAGACTTAAAGTCTACTTCTTAAAATGATATGAGTCATTCAAAGTCCATCTCAACGAAATTTGTTGTCATCTGCTATTGGATCACCCTTTAATATCTAGTCCCACATCTAAGATGTATGTCTCAGTTTAAGGGGGTGTGTTGGAGATCTTACATAAACTAGAGATAAAATGAATTTATAGTATATAAATGATGCAAATATCACCTTATAGACCTATTTTATAACGTTTAGTTAGATTTAAACTACTTCTTAAGATTTAAACCTAAAGAAATTAATAAAAAAGAAAAAAATAGTTGTTAGGTGAGTGAGATCTCTCCAAAGTAATAGGGAGTTAGGCATGAAGTAGGTGTAGGCATGGAGAATATTTCTAGTTCTCTTCATGCATTTTATTTTCCATCTACTACTTTAGTTTTCCCATCACTCACCTTAATATAACACTACTCTAATTGCCTTTATACAATATTGTAAAATAAATAATTTCATTAAATATAAATAAACTACAACTGATCATAGTAATGGTTTCTTTTCTTCAAGGGGTTTCATTAGGGAAGGTCTTTTTTCGTTTATGGTGTTTAATTTTGTTATTTCTACCAATGTGAGACTTAGACTCACACTTACCATTGTTGTTGTTATGGGTATGGTGTTGTTGTTGTTGTTATTATCACAACGGTCTAAATCGGTCACTAAGACGAAGCAGTGACTCTTATACTACTAATGGTCTTTTTAAGGGGTTTCATGAGAGATTATATATATATATATATATATATATATATATATATATATATATATATATATATATATATGACATGAGTTCAACCCACATAAGGGATTACCATCATTTTTAACCTATAACCTCAAGGCAATGAGTTTATAGGTTTTTTTTTTCATATGATATTTAATTGTATCATTTCTACCCAATGTGTAACTTAAACTCACACTTAGATTGTTCCTAACACATAAGTATGTATATAAGTTTTATCCTTAGTTGCAAATCTATGTTTTCTCTAGACAAGAGTGAAAATAGTTTGCATTGAATAAAGGTAACAATAAGAAGGAATACATGGTTTTAAATATAAATAAAAAATACATGAAGAAATCGTCCTTTATTGTACATTTGTGTTGACATTTTTTTTATTTAATTATTTGACTGGTTGCCACTTTGGTGGGAAAGTTTCAAGTTGGTCCCTACTTTGATTTTTGTTTATTAATTGCATCCTAAAATTCATTAAAATGGTTTAGTCAAATCCTTTTTCATTGACGTCGTTAAAATTGTTAACACATTGTGATTAGGCATGGTTATTTGACAAGTGATGTAGACGAGGCACATAAGTATTTTTTGATGTGAATGAAATTGAGTTTTTTTTTTTCTTGATTCCCTTTCTTCTTCTACCCACCATCACTTTCTAACACATTCTTCATCCTCACATTATTCATCACTTATAACCATCATCTTTTTCCTACCCTCCAATCCAACCTAGGTTGTTCTTTCCCACTCGTGGACAACATTCCACCCTGCTCTCATTTATTCCCTCACATAACTAACCCAGAATGCCTTCTAGGGTTTGCTTTCTCTATGTCACTGGGACAATACAACAATCCTAAATTCTCACCCTTTCACACCACCATTATTTGATTCCTCTTTCACCTTCATACCCATCGAGAAAAGCATGCATCTTTAGTGTCAACTGTAACATCCTGGTAGTCCTTGGGGTGATCTCGTAGTTCCTACGGGGTGGAGACGATGGGGTCGGTCCATGGATTCTTTTTCCTTTTGCCACATTTCGCTCAAAGGGTTGAAGGGAGATAATGCATCAAGCTGTTCGCAAGGGTCAGCCTGATCCTCTTCCCCAGGATGATCCCAAATGAGGAAACCCTAAAAGACGAGAAAATTTATTTCATTTATATACCGCAATTATGGATGTTAACGGGGCGGGTAGGGTACGAGTAATAGCTTCCCCATACCCTATCCGCTAGATAAATATTTGCCTTGTAGCCGTATTCATATCCGTCGGGTATCTGTTTTACGGGTACCCACCTATTTTTTTCATATCCGCGGGTATCCACGGGTACCCGCAGATATTTACAAAATTATTTAAAAAACAAATATTTAATCATAAATTCAAATAAAAAAAAGTAAAATACATCACTGACATAAATTTTAAATAAAGTTCAAATAAACTCAAGTTCAGACAAGCCCAAATAATTATGAAAATAAATATAAAATGGCGTTCAATATAATGAAAATTCTTTAATTAGTGCTTTGATCAACAAGTTCACTTTCTCATATTGATTCCTGAAAAATAAACAAAATAAACAAATAATAAACCTCAACTGCCATGTACCAAGTATTCTTATTTTGATTCCATCATTTGACAACAAACATACCATAAACATCACTATCTACATAGGGTTTGATGTATATTCCCAATTTCAATGAAAGGAATGAAAAGAATGTCAAGGGGTGTACCTAGAAGAAGACAACGTACCAATACTTGAAACCGAAAGAATGAAAAAAGAAGACAAGATGTTCAACTTAGAAAAAAATAGGTTAGAATATTTTTACTAATCTATATAAAAGGGTATTTTTGTGAATTAAAATTTAGCGGGTACGGGTATCCACGGGTACGAATACTATGATACACATACTCGCCCCGTTAACATGCGGGTATCAAAAATACCCGTACCCGCAGGTAGCGAGTATCCATTTTTAATATCCATTTCCTACCCGTTGCAGGTTTTATCCGCAGAAATCCGCGGATACGAATTTTTTTGACATCCCTAACCGCAATAATCCAAAATCCAAAACTGTAACTGTTGATTACGAAATACGAGTCTAGTAAGATAAATATTTACAAAATGTTTAAAATCCATAAAACAAGAAAACATCATAAAGGTTTTTTCCAAGCTAGCCCCTCTTCGGATCTATGCCTCACCAGCACCGCTTACAACATCATTTGCTCTCGTGTAACGAATTACATGGTCATTGCTAGAGCCGTCAAAATGTGTTATAACCCGCGAACCAACCCAGCTCATCACGGGTTCGGGTCGGATTGGGTTGAAAAAAATTACAAATTTTAGTACAGGTTAAAAATGAACCCAATCCATTAAGAACTCGGCTCATTCGGTTCAACCCGTGATGAATCGGATTGACTCACCAACCCATACAATAAATTTTATATTTAATTAATTAATATATATATATATATATAAATATATATATTATATGTATATTATATATATATATATATATATATATATATATATATAATATATTATATAATATATATAATATATATATATATAATATATATATAATATATATATAATATAATATATATATAATATATATATAATATATATATATATATATATATAATATACA
>Ga0214544_1006896_pt1 | contig 20497 bp, 9 predicted proteins | sample CNSS3metaG_FD_160074 | JGI IMG/M metagenome (GOLD analysis project Ga0214544, IMG submission 160074) | Root nodule microbial communities from cowpea collected in UCLA plant growth center, Los Angeles, California, USA - CNSS3 | ecosystem: Host-associated > Plants > Roots > Nodule | place: USA...
CGAATGAGTTTCATGACAAACAAAATATTTAGAAAAAATAAAAATAAGAAAGAATATATATATATATATATATATGGTTACTTAATTAATTGTGAATATTTTAATAATTTAAATGAGGATGAAAATATGGTGGGGACGAGTATTATGGCGAGGATATATTCATCCTCATCCCCATCTCCATATCCAATTGAAAAAATCGGGGATTCCCCATACCCATACCCATACCCAGTCAATGCGGGGATTTCCCGTCAAAATGGGACGGGTTCGGACAATACCCACGTGGACGAATTTATTTGCCATCCTCTACTTTTAGAATTGCTTCAACATTTCTTCCCCCTTCCGATCATTGTTTTTTGTTACGGTAAAAAAGTAATTAATTTTAAAAAAAAATCTATGAAAACTTATTTGTTTACATATAGAAAGATTGAAAAATATATAAAAATATAATTTTACTATTTGAAATATTTATAATTAATTTCCTTTCTCTTCCAAATTCATGTGTGTTTTTTTTTTCATATTCTTTCTTTCACTCAATATTGTGGGTTGGAACATCACCAACTTGATAAGTTCAAGATATCATAATATGAATTTGTTTTTTCATTGATGTCAATGTAATAATTTGTTAACCTAGAGTCAGTATATAACTATTTTTAGTTGTTATCAACGGTGTGAATTTTTTTTTGTCAACCTTGACCAATGTTATTTCTCATGCTAAAATATTAGTTTGGAATTTTTTTGTTAGCATAAAAAATATTTTAAATTAATGTCAAATATATATTTTTTTGGTAATTAAAATCCACAAATATTATAATTGATGTTGTTTAGATTATTTGTACAAACATTGTTTTCTGATGTTAGTTGTAACATCCTATTTAAATAAAATAATTCTATTAAATAAAAGTCGCATAGTCATATTTTAGAGCATGAGATAAATCATATATAAGAATCCACTAAATATAGTCATCCATAATTATACTAGAAGGGAAGTCAAGGCACAAAGCAATGCCAAACAAAATATAAAAAAGATAATAAATTTAGTGCACATTTGCTCACAGAGCAATTAAACCAATCAGGCAAAAGTGCCCACAAAAGATGCTCCAATGAGCGAAAGTCAACCCATGCTTGACTAGACTGCAACATTCTCACCATCACTGTAATCACCAGAGGTTCCCATATCTGTTCACACCAAAGATTGGATGATCATTGCAAAAAAGAAAAACTACACAAGAACGCAACCACACAAGCAGGAAGGGTACGCTAAAGTAAAAAGAAAATTTGAACATGTTATGACAAACAGATAATTAAACATATCATAAACATGCGAAATAATAGACATACAATCATGTGATAGCAAATAAGTAGGACTCTATGACTCAATTATTTGGATACATGTAATAAAATCGGATTCACTGGATGTCTGCACTTGTGATGGTCTCTACTACTCTGTAGAGCCATTACCAATGGGTTTCACCCTACCACGCATAAGGTTAGCCTTCAATAATTTAAGGCCATTATCCTGTCAAAGACAAGGGCCTCCTACTACTCTAACTACTTGAATTAGGTTGCTCTACGTGAGACTAACTAATTCTTTAGAGTTTCGGGATGCAATCCTTACTTGAATCATTAACTAATTATATACACTACAACACCACCATGAAATCTCACTAAGAGTTTCCTGGAATTACATCTATCTCACACTATATCCATGTTTCTCATACCAAATCCATATGTTATCTTGAAGCATTAAACTTTCATGCTAATGCCCAACCAACCAACCAATTCATAATTATTTCATGTCAAACACAACATATAACAATCTCATTTCATCCCCTTTAACATACTCCACATCATACTTCATGCTTTGAAAAGGTAAACCAATTAATCATGCCACCAACAACCTAAAACATATAAGAGAACAGTGTTAGAGCACGTCCATGCACCAGTCTCGTTCAAGCCATGAGTCCTAGCTCAAGCGAAAGGGGTCTTTCGCTCAAGCTAAAGACTCTCTCGCTTAGGCAAGACTGCAAACAGAAAGCACAGGGAGGCTTCGCGAGTTCTCGCTTAGGCGAGACCTTCTCGCTTGAACAAGATTGCTCTTCGCTCAAAGTTGAGATCTCTCGCATGAGAGACAACTCGAGCATAGAGCCTATCAAGTTTCCACGAATTCTCATTTGGACGAGACCTTCTCACCTAAGCAAGAGGATTCGTCGCTCAGAACGTAAGTTCATCGCCTGAACGAGATTTCGAGTGGAAGTCCGGGCGAGCTTCTGCTATTCTCACCTACGCGAAACAGGCTCGCTTAGACGAAAACAACAGTAGAGTTCCTCCCTCTCAACGCATGCAACCATAAACTTATAAAAACATACATGTAATCATGGGCTCTAATGAGATCAACTTTCAACTAATATCAGTTAGGATCATTTAATAAATATTGATATAGAATATTGTGTAACTAATATGGTTGAAATTGTTTATTCGATGCTATAAGATAGAACTATTTCTTATTTAATGTTTGTTAAAATTTTCTCAATCATTCTGTTGTTATCCGTAGTTATTAACCAAATTTTGTATTAAAATGTATTATAATTATTTTTTATCTCTACAAATTAAAATAATAACTTTTGTATTCAGTGTTGATTGAAATATTCTATTCAAATAAGAATTAAACAATTTTAGATAAACATAATTAAAATGTTTATTTAAAATTTTTAAAATTATATATTTCGCTGTTGAAATGCAAATTGTCGAATTTGCAATTTCTAATATCATTGATAATTTGGTTTCAAAGAAAATTTGCATAAAATTATTAAATCGAACTAAAAAATTTATTTTGAAGAATTGAATAATTTCAATAAACTGAACTGATCTTATATTAAAAATACTGAATTGTTATAAGTTCTTGAACTTTTTTATTTAAAAGATGACTTTACAACAAAGTTAAACAAACAAACAACTAAAAAATATTGTTCTATTTTTCTCTCTCTTTAATCCACACAAACCGTTTTTTTTATTTAAAAATATTTTTTCATTTTTTTTATTTTAAATTGAAAAATCGTGATAAAATAACTTTAATAACAGTACTTTTATTTATTAATAACAATACTTTCATATTCACTCTATTAAGAACAAAAAACACAACACAAACAATAATTCATCTATCCAAAGAGTAGTTTCTCATCACATATTATAATTTCACAATTTAGATAAAAATCACCCTTCTCGTAAGGAGTATTCCTAAATCTAGACAACATTCATACCATTTTTTTCTTTTTAATTCAACAATAAGACCTTAAAATTTCAATTAAATTATCTTCTCTTACCTTAAAGGAGAGTCTACCGACATCTTTCTTGGGCACGCCCACACTATTTAAACTTGTCCTATATACAACAAAACTCTAATAAAATTAGATTGTGATTTCATGACAAACAAGAGATGAAGATTCATCTAGAACACAAAATTGACTCCTAATAAAAGGGGCAAATGGTACTTACCTACATGTATAAATTGCTAAGAGTATATTGTACGGTTTGTTACAAAACTCTTACTTTCACTGCTTCAATCTTTCAAAGATGAAGAAGGGTTGGATTCTAAGAGTTAGGGATGACAATGCGAGTCAGCCCGACTCGTTTAGACCCACCCCATTTTTTTTTTAAATTCTTATGATGAAACTTTCAATCTCCAACAAATTGGAAAACTTTAACAAGTTCACAAAATTAAGCAAAGAGTTCAAAGAGTTGGATGATAATTTGATAATTTAACATTTTCATCATATTCGTACTTTGATATACATGATATATTTTTCAAATGTTAGCACATTAAAAGATACAAATACTTGTCTTTTCCACTCATACAAATTTGGAATGTTCATGCACAAATCTAGAAGGAAGGTAATCAATATAAACAAATGCAATTTTTTTGTATACAGGTCGTGGGCCAATTCAAATAGATTACAGGTTATGCAGGCCAACATACTTAATATCTTGATCCGTCCCGCATTTTTTTGGCGGACACATTGCCACCCCTATCTAGGAGGAGCAGAGGAGAGAAAAAAAGAAAATCATGAAGAAAAAACGGGAAAATTGTTGTTTTATTTCTCAAAAGAGCCCATTTTTATAGATTTTAACTTTTTAATAAAATTTTTAAAAAATAATCACTTATATATTTATTTATTGTGTTCTCACATCATCAACTAAATGATGTCATTAGTTCATTTTACATGAATTAAATATTATACATATTTATTTTTAACATTCGAGCATTCTATAAAATTCTTAAACCATTTCCTTTTTTCTTGTTTGAATCCGGTCAATGTAAATACAATTACTTTATTTTTTTTCATTATAACTTTTTCATACATGCATTAACTTAAAATTTTTATGTTATAAAAAGTCTATACTAAAACATTATTTATAATATATATTTTGAGTTTATTATACTATATTTAGAACTAAGCATTTTTATTGTCAATCATATTTGTCACCGAGTTTTGGTAGGTATGAACTCAATACACTTTTACATTAAGTTAAGCTAGTGGCATAAGAGACAGATAATAATTTGTCTACAACTATTTGTAAATAAATAAGTTATTTTGTCTACGTTTTTGGTGTATTCAAGTTTATATCTGTTATATTGTTCATTCTCAACAATTTCATTAGTATTTTTTATTTTATTCGCATTTCGACCCAACCCTACAACACAAATCATTCATTGTTTGTTTTAACCATAATTATTATTATTTTTTAAAATATAAAGATACAAAAGTGTTTCTTTCATAATAATAATAATTAGCAAACTTTACTAAAAGTGTGGGAGAAAATACAAAAAGAACAAAAAGAGATATTTGCAAAATGTGACTGGTCTTGTAACGATCAAAAGAACAAATAAAAAGGATAATTGGCAATATAGAAGGTGACAACCACCCAGCAGATCACAAAAACAAGTCATTAAGTTTAAAGGAAGGAAGAAATTATTCTTATTTGGTTTGCTTTGGGTTAAGAAAAGAGAAAAAGAAGAAGAAAACGTTAGAAGGATATAAGAAAAAGATAAAGATTTTTTTAATTGTTTTAAAGCATCTGAATCAAAGTAAACAAAATTAAAAGAAAAAAAAATTATATTTCAACTCTCCACCAATTCCCACTAATAAAATAAACCAATAAAAAAATTTACCAGAAAAAACCAAACCAAAACCAGGGCCTTAGTTCGGGTCAACTTGAGTCATTCGTTTAGATTCTTGAGTTTTTGTAATACGTGTCACCACCAAAACTGCAAACACAATATCAAGTCAAACATCAAAACAATTTCACTTTATCAAATTAGGATAAGGTGCATTTTTTTTTTCCACACAAATTTCTAGAAGTGATGATAGCTAAAACTATAAAAGAAAAATTTAGAATTAGTAAAAATTTTAATCGAATTTTCTAATGTCATTGTCAAGTCACACTTTGATAATTTTAAAAAAAATTATATCCGTGAATCATCTATGTATTAGATAAAGTGATAATATCTAAACTGACACTTTAAACTTAATGCCTTATTCTATACGATAATTTCAACTGAGATTCCATATATATAATCTTTTTATAATAATAACTAGTATCCTAATAAAATTAGTTAAGAAAAGATAATCAGTAGAAAAATTATGAAAAACATAATATGTAACATTTTAATACCGTTTCATCATAATATTAGTAAAATATATTTATTAATCAAATATAAAATTCACAATTTTAATTCAAAATATGAAGTTGTAGATACATGTGTGTTAAGGATTACATAATATTCACTATATACCAAGATAATTACACATAATTGCATGTACGCATTTAGTATATTTTAAATTACTAAAGTTACAAATAAGAAAATGGTAACAAGTTACCTGTTAAAGAACCAGAAATGAAAAGTATTATTGGAAAGATATTACTTAACTACAATTTTCTTTATCCAGAGTATTTATGGGCTAAGAATCAAATACAAAAATACTAGAAAATATTTAAAAGATGAGAATTATTAGTTTTAAATATAATTTAATGTGATATACTCTTGTATATCATCTTGTTTTTATTAATTTTTGAACATTGATATTTAACCTTGTAAATTGCAAAAACTTTGTCAACATTATATTTTTTTCTGTTATTCTTTTTATTATTAAAGAATTTTTTAAAATAATAATCAATAAACTAAATAAAATTTAGTTAAAAAAAATTAAATTTACGTATTTATAATTTAAAAAATTAAATTATATTAAGGTTTTGAAAACAAAACTAATTTTAATTTTCAAGAAAAAATATATATTTAATCTTTAAGAATTTTCTGGGTATCACTACTCATTAATTATATAGATCAGTTGTTTTATATATATTAAGAGAAATGGTAGGTTGACACCCATATTTGACCACTTTTTTTACTATTTTCATAGGTTACAAGTTAATTTATTTTAAGTTACAAATTAATTTTAAGATAATAAAAAAAGTGGTCAAAAGGTGATCTTATGATTTCTCATATATCAATCCCTTATTTGTTTCTTCTTTTCATATCTTTATCAAAGTACAGAAACCAAGTTATTAAATAATTATTTTCCTAGTTTTTTAAGGCCGTTAGTGACCGTAAACATTACATTACTTTAAAAGCAATATAATATATATTCATATTTTATTAAAAAGATTCCATATTTAAGTTCTTGTGGTCACATAATAAAAGTTTTCTGAAAAAAGAAAAAACATTTGATTCTATTTTTCTTATCTTGTGGTGGTGATGGATGGTGCGTGAATAGAGTCTTGTTTTGTTCCTGGACCTGATTACTCTGCTATGTTCGTGTGTAGGGACCACATAGTTTAACTCAGCAATTCAACACCAAGAAAACCATGGCCTTCTTTAAGTTAACTTGGTAGGTAGGTGGCTAAAAGAGTAAAACAGTAAAAAGTAACACACTCTCTCACCAACCAACACCAAACTACAAAACCAAAATCTAATCCAAACCTTAAAATTTACTACTAGCTTCGCACTCACCCCGACCGCAGCCGAACACTGTTGTTGTTTTTGCTGTTCTTCATCCTCTTTTCCCATGGCAGCAGCCTCAACATCACTGGCTTCGCAACTCTACATTGGCCTGCGCCGCCCCTGCCCCAAGCTCGATTCTTTCAATTCTCCATCTTTTTCTGCCTTCGACCCCAATCTTCGCCTATCCCTCTCTCCTCCCAAACCCTCACGCGCCGTCGTCGCCATGGCCGGCTCTGGCAAGGTGCTTTTGCTTCTTCTTTTATTCTTTTTAAATAATTCAACTTTATTATTCTCATCATTACCCTTGATCGTTAAATAAAACTTGTCTCTGTGATTTCGGTGGGGAATGCATTTCTCTTCAATGGGTTGGGTTGGGTTGGGTTTGCGCAATTCAATCAAAGCCTTTTAGGATCCATGCATTATTAACCACTAAGTAGACGGGGCTTTTTCTAAAAGAAAAATAAGTTTTTTGTGTTATATATTGCTTTATCTTTAGTGGTTGGTTATCCATTTGCCATTTGGTGTATTGATCTTTTTCTGCCTTTCTTCGTTGTTGCAGTTCTTTGTTGGGGGCAACTGGAAGTGTGTAAGTATCTTTCCCTCAAACTGTTTTTCTTGCTATTTTTTGTTACAATGCTATGTTTAGTTTTGGTGATTCAGTACTTGAGTTGTTGATTGATGTTATATTTTATTTTAGCATGAGTGTTATAACAGCACACTATTGGAATGCAAATTATGCACCATAAATCTTGGTCTATGATTTGGTTTTGAGTAAATAACCTATGCAATCACTTTTCCTTTTAAGTATTGAACTTATTGTTTCCATCTGCCATACCTCTCTTGTAAGGAATGCACTCTGCATTAAAGGACTAAAGGGACTCTTTCTTTTCCTTTTCTTCATACTTCATCAATTATCGCTTCGACCTATTTATTTTTTTAGAATAATGAAATGATTCTTACAGTTCTACCAGGTTATTTGAAACAGGCCCTTTTTGCATTGTTCAGTAGTTTTTGTTCTTTTGTTTTATGTGCTAAACCGCTAATAAGTACAAATGAAGCATTGGTTCTCACGGTTCAATCAGTTACTAGTTCAGTAGACTCTGCATATATCTCTATCTGATTTTCACTAATTTTTGCTGTTTTCTTCAGAACGGAACAAAAGATTCCATCAGTAAGCTTGTCGCCGACTTGAACAGTGCAAAATTGGAGCCCGACGTTGGTGAGACGTGTTCAATCTTTATTTATGTGTTTCTTGCTAAAAGATATAGAAGACTACAAAAAATTATGTTATGCTTCTTCCCTACTCCTAAAACTAAAAATAATTCATTGAGTTTGAACATGATTTTTTTCTCTGTATGCTAGTGCAAAATGACACATTTGGGGTTTGGTTGCAAAATGCTGATAAAATGATGATATATTTTCTGGTTGGAAATGATCAAATTAATTGTGTCAAAAGGAAATGGACATAATTCTCTATTGTCCATTCCCAGTACCAAATAGTAGCAAAATTCATGGAACCCCCTTCCAACAATGTGTCATTTGCAGAGAGAACTCCCTTGTACTTTGGAACTCACCAACATGATTCATCGAACTTACCAAACTATACATGATGACTCCTCATAGGGGGTTTAGGGCACATGCACAATAAGGTCAATATGCACTATTTGTTTGGTGTGTGCTGTGTGTGTTGGTGTGTTTGAAAGTATAAGTAAATTTGCAACCTATGATCCACAGTTGGAGAGGTTCCTTGTTTTCTGGTCCCTCAAAAAATTGTATTGAGTACGTTCTTTAAGTTCAAAAACTCTTTCTTAATAACCTTGAAAAGTTATCACTTGCATTTGGTCATCACAAGCATTTTCATTTTGAGATGTACAGATGTCGTTGTTGCACCTCCTTTTCTGTACATCGATCAAGTGAAAAGCTCACTTACAGACCGGATTGAAATATCTGCCCAGAACTCTTGGGTTGGTAAAGGTGGTGCTTTCACCGGAGAAATCAGGTTAGCTTGCTCTTTCCTGTCAAGTGTTAATTAATCCAGGGTTTCATTTTGTTTTTTGAATTATAGCTTTTGTCTCGTTGGATGATTACAGATACTAGTTCTTTTATTTTCAAACTGTCCTTGCTGTTTTCAATGTGATTCCAATGTTTAAACCAAATATGTTATTGTTTTCTGGTGGTCCTCGATCTGCTACAATTTAACAAGTTAATTCAGTTAATTAGTTGTTAAAAATCTGACTTTTGTAGTGCTGAACAACTGAAAGATATCGGATGCAAGTGGGTTGTTCTTGGACATTCTGAGCGAAGACATATTATTGGAGAAAAGGATGAGGTAAAGCAATTCAGAAATCAATTCTACAACACTTTTGCTAGAGATGATAAAGATTTTAGATATTAACTGAACATTGTGAACTGCAGTTTATAGGAAAGAAAGCTGCCTATGCTTTGGGCCAGGGTCTTGGAGTGATTGCATGCATTGGAGAATTGTTAGAAGAAAGGGAAGCAGGGAAAACTTTTGATGTTTGCTTTCAGCAATTGAAGGCTTATGCTGGTAGGTGCAAGCTGTGTTTCCTGTATAATCCATTTAAAATCGTTTGTGTTTTTGGGAAAAACAAAAGGGTAGAGGGGTTTCTGATTTTCTGCATAAAATCCATTGTCGGTTATATGCAGATGCTGTTCCTAGTTGGGACAATATTGTTATTGCGTATGAACCTGTATGGGCCATTGGAACTGGCAAAGTGGCCACTCCCCAGCAGGCTCAGGAAGTACATGTAGCTCTTCGGGATTGGCTGAAAAAGAATGTCTCAGAGGAAGTTGCATCTAAAACTCGAATTATTTATGGAGGTAAATCCTTTGTTGTACCTGTAGTTGCATTGTGAACTTTTGACTGTGTTATGGAAATTTAACATATACCATGGTTTAATAAGGTTGCATGTTTATTCAATTTAAGTAACTTTGCAACCACCCTCGTTGTTTTCCATCTGAACTTTCTTTCTTATGATGCATTCTATAAGAACATAGCAGAATCATGTATTCTCACAATGAACTTCTTGTCCTTTAGTGATATTGTGCAGAACATATCTTGTTAACATTAAGATTGTCCCTGACCTTGTCTATGCAAAATGTTGGTTTAGTTTCAGTATATTTACAACTTGAGGATGTACTACTGATTTGAATATAAAATTGATCTGTTTTCAGGGTCTGTAAATGGAGGGAACAGTGCTGAGCTGGCAAAGCAAGAGGATATCGATGGATTTCTCGTTGGAGGTGCTTCATTGAAGGTACAAACATAGTTTGTTTGAGGAAAATAATGATAGCATGAGTTAAGGAAGTGAGGTTATTATTTATACTTACAAGATGATGTTGTGGAGTTGCAGGGTCCTGAGTTTGCTACCATTGTGAATTCAGTCACATCCAAGAAAGTTGCGGCTTGATTACTTATTGTAGTTTGAGCAATATGAGAGGGCAAGTCTCGAATGTGGCAATAAATAATATGGGTCTATTATAATAATAACACTTTGCTTTTGTCATCAAAATTACTCACTGCATAATTTCTTTGCAATCATTAGGAGTCACATCCTGAGTTTTCTTTCTATTAGAGATACATAGAGGCAATAAATTTTAAATGTTTCTGAATTATTGTTGTTTTTTTTCATAACGTCACTGTTGAATCTTGAATTTTATTTTCTTTTGATTGTCGCCCTCAGTGATGTTGTCTACACTTTTGTGACTCGAAATGCGCCTTCATAAGTTTAACATACTTTTTAGATTAAACTACTTCTGAGAAGATAAATTGAATTAATTAAAATTCAGTATATTTAGTAAGTCATTCAGTTTAGTGTAATTAGTTTATAATGTGGTATAAACTGCCACCAGATATATTTTTAGTGGTTGGATAATGGGTTTGTGCAAATCCTATCCAATTCGACTTGCGGACACTCCTATTGGTTTAACTCAAATAAAAATAACTAATTTAATAATAATAATAATAATAATAATAATAATAATAAATATATCTTAAAATTGACATAAATTTTTTAAAATTATCATTGGTATTGATACTTAAATAGTATCGGTACAATTTCCCGAAAAAAAACTCCAGAATTATTTTGTGTTTGGAAATGATAGAAGAAGCGATAGGGTGTAAGAAGAAAATAATAGGGTGCATGAAGTAATTACCCTAACCTTTTTTGACACCCACTTTAAAAGTGTAAAGAGTGTTTTGATGTAGACAATAAAAGACTCCGTCTTTTGTAAAGCTCAAAAGTTCACAACATCATGTACAATATTATGTCACACATTCCCTTCAAACTTTAAGAGATCAGACTCATCTTCGTCCTTGGACTCTATCACAAAGTCAATAGCAAATCCAAGCATGAAGCTCCAAAGAACTTTCACACCATTGCTAAAATTAATGGAAGAAATCTCCAAGAGAAATCTATGAAGCTTTTATGATGAAGGAACTTTAGCTCCTAATTTATAATAGGACATTCAACTTCATATTTGGGTAAGTCACGAAAGACTTTCCATTTGCTTTATTCCTAATCTAGGCAGTACCAAACAATATACAAGAGTTTAAGATTCCTACGACATTGTTCAGACATAAACAACAGATTGACCAAATTGAAACCAATGCCAACACTCTAATCCCAGAAGAAGGAAAAAAAAAAAAAAAAAAAAGAAAAAAAAAAAAAAAAAAAAAAAAAAAAAAAAAAAAAATAAAAAAAAAAAAAAAAAAAAAAAAAGAAAAAAAAAAAAAAAAAAAAAAAAAAAAAAAAAAAATATAAGAAGAAAAGAGGAGTGAAAAAAAAAAGAAAAAAAAATTAAAAAGGCCGAAGAAAATAATCAAATAAGTGGCTGAAATCAAGAAAAATAATGTACCGTATAATGAAAGAAGGGCACAAGGAGAAAATTGAACCATGATGTTCCATTAGTTACAAATCAAGCAAAGATTAACGATGAATACTTGATTACCAGAAAGGTTAGCATAGTGTTTTTATTCAATAAACTGCTTGCTGAAAAGCAGAGATTCATAAATTACGCTTTTGTGTCCTTCCGAATTCCATTGCCAAGAAAATCAGCAGTTTTAGTTAGATACGTAAATCAACCTAACACTATTTGCTATTAGCTTGGGAAATATAATATTTCAGGGGAGGAAGTATTATAAAAAATGATTTTAATAATTAATTTTTGATAATTTTTTAATAATATAAGGTGTCATTTTTTAATTGATTTTTCCTTTTTATTTTTTAATATTTTATATTTTAAAATTATTTTCCGGTATTATATTAGTATTATATTGTCACATGGTTCCAAACTTTTCACTGTGTATGTAGTAAAATAGTGCATTATGAATCTGAGTCGTTCAGATTATGCCACTGTTTGATCTGAATCCAAATATGCTGTTTTGTACTTCAGATTACAAAATTTGTCTATGTGCTGTCATGTTAACGCTCTTATTGAATTGAAGAAAGGGGAAAACATAACTTGCGTATAAAATTAATATAACTACACCATTTTTTATTTTCAGTTTTCTGTGCAAATGACCAATGTTACCAACTTAAGACGAACCTGTGACAGATAATGTTGGTTGTACATTCAGATAGCAGTAGTGGGTACAACAATTCCATTTCAGAGTGGAAATAAACAAATAAATAGATTATGAGATGATGAGATGAAGAATATAATTTTGCCGACGTTAGTTTATTACTAATCAGTGGGAAAGCACACTAATGATTGCAAGCCCCACACAGTATTTAAAATTTCTTGTCAGAGAAAAGACCCAACAACCACCAGATTCAACCCATTCAAAATTCGTGCTGGTGCTGCATGTTAAACAAAGTTGTGACTTGAACTGTAAAAATTTAGTTTTTTTGCTTAAAATTCATAAGGGAAAAAAGGAAGAGCTGTGTCTTTTGGGACACGCAGAAACAAAAGGCGACGGTACGACAATAAAGTAACCGGAAATCACGAACAGCACCGAAGAATTATTGAGATTGGTATTGTGTTTGGTTTCTACATCTGTCTATTATTAACCTTGCATGTGAAACCCGAGAATAAGGACCCCTACAATGTATAGTCATCTACGGTTCCTGTCTTATTCATTGTAACAGAACCAGCGACAGAACTAAAACAAACGCCGAATCATTAACATTAATTAACGTTGTTAGGCACATGCAAAGTCTTCGCTTTAGCCATCATATTTACTCTATTGGCTGTAGTATGTAAATCGGTTCGAATCCCTTGATTACTTACTTACTCCCAATATCCTAGAAATTAATGTTACGTGATATTGCTTCGTTTACCGAATCCATGAATGAAGCCTCCAAAGTCAAATGAAATATAGCTGAAGATTATCATACGTCACGGGAAAGGATACACATCAACTACTTGTTCGTTACCTAAGTCTTACAAGTTTATGTTTTCTTATGATTTTGGTTGAAGATGAGGTTATATTGAAGCCAAAGGTTGATTTTGCAGATCCTTCTGATAAAAACAGAGTCTTTCTGACAAGGTTTGTGCCAGATTGCAAGTGTCTCATTGTGTTCACGTATCTTTTTTATACTCAATCGTATATGCCGTTGTATAAAGTTAGGCGAAAAGCTATAAAACGTTTAGCGGGAATGCAAGTACAAGATTATAACATTTTTTTTGTATGGTGTAATAAACAAGAGATTTAGGTGTGTAAATGGTATGGATGGAGTGGACCATAGGCACATTTCCATAATGAAAAAGTGTGTTGGAGGGGACAATTTTGCAATGTGGAATGCATAAAGTGAAAGCCCTGTTTGGTTTGGATACTAGTCTTTCCAACGCTTTCTTTCACGTGCTGTGTTGCTTTGCCATCTCATCATTGGTGCGCAATGTGCATATTCGCATCAATTTTACCTCCACCAACACCCATCTCTCCATTCTATACCCATATTTAAGACAAAACTACCAAAACCATGTCTATCACAACTTGCTCACATTTATTTCATTTTATCCCAATTACACCATGCCGCTTCAAATAACAAAATAATATCTTTACAATCTTCTAGTGTTCTCTTCCATTTTTACTCTATATATCCTTATCAGACCAAATAGTAGGTCTTGTATATTTTTTACGAAAAGGATGTGAAACAGTGTTTCAAGGTAAACAGTATAGTCATAATTTGAATCTAATTTTATGATATAGAATCTTGCTTTGTTATCCAATTCTCAACAATATTAGATAAAATGAATACATATTTTGGAAGCCTCTGGAAAAGTTTGTAATTAATGAGAACATAAATAACACTGAGGAAAGATGCATAGCTATATGATCCAGTTGAATCTGGTTTAGTTCCTTTCTCTAATCAACGCTCTACAATCATTCTTCCTGGCTTTTAATAGTGTGATACTGTGGTCGGTACTTGTACGTCTCCGTTAGGGAAGTGAATTACTTACCCATCCACGTTGGTGGACCCATTCCTTGCATGTGCCTCAGCGATAACCTTTGTCGCATAGCATGATTAACTCTTTTTCAATTTTTTTTTTAGTTCAATCTTCTTCTCTGGATAGTTTGTTCATTGCCGCAATGATTGAAAGATTAAGGGTTAATAAATTAGAAAAAAAAAGGAAAGCATTTCAATTTGACAGAAGCATCAGTGAAATGGTACATTCAGCCAGAACCCAATAATGATACATTATCCAATGGTGGACCAGGTGAGAAAGAGAGAGACGGAGAGAGGATGCACAAATGATGATAATTTAACTTAAAAGGAGAACATGATCATCAACCATCCAACCAAAGATCAACCAACGGCCACCGATTCAACACGAAAGGAACAACCCGCGAAAGTAGAATGAAGAAAAACACAAGGGAAAAAACATACACAGATCGAAGAGAAATTCAGTAATTGACAATTTTTTTTTTGCTTATTTTTGTGATTTCTGGGTCTAGTAGTCAGTGGTTGGGAGCTGCTCGTGGGTGTGGCTGATGAAGACAACCTCGTAGATGACCCCAGCGAGCCCACCACCGATGAGAGGGCCGACCCAGTAGATCCAGTTGTTGTCCCAGGTCCAGCTAACGACGGCAGGTCCGAATGTGACGGCAGGGTTCATGGCTGCTCCGGAGAAGGCCCCACCCAACAAAATGTTAGCGCCAACGATGAAACCGATGGCGATGGGGGCGATGGTTCCCAAACTACCCCTCTTGGGGTCAACGGCGGTAGCGTACACAGTGTACACCAAACCGAAAGTCATCACGATCTCCAACACCAAAGCGTTACCCACTCCAACTCCAGCTGAGAGTCCAAATGCGGGAACAGTCTGCCAAACACAGGAACAAAACTCCTATCAGTTCATCAAACACTTCAACTTAAAAGTTAGTTATGTAAAAGTAAGTAACGGTAATAACGGTCTTACGGAGGAGGTCACGAAGGCCAGGAGGAGGGAGGCCACCACGGAGCCCAGGAGCTGGGCGATGATGTAGACGACACCGCGGAGGAAGGTGATGTTACCTCCGACGAAGGCGCCGAAGGTGACGGCGGGGTTCACGTGACCTCCGGAGATGTTGGCGCCGACGGAGACGGCGACAAAAAGGCCGAATGCGTGGGCGATGGAGGCGGAGATGAGTCCGGCAGGTGTGGCGGCGCCGTTGTCAGTGAGCTTGTTGTAGGCGATGCCGGAGCCTGAGCCGGCGAACACGAAGATGAGGGTGGAGATGAACTCAGCCAAAGCCGCCTTCAACGTGTCGGGGTGAGTGGCCTCCTCGGGCCTTCCGACGGCGATGTTTCTGATCGGCATCTTCAATCGACGGTGGTGATGATTACGACTGGTGAAAGATGAAGTGAACACCGAGATCACTCACTCAGATCACTCTCTGTTTCGCTGCCACTGGTTTTCGCTCCTTTGCTCGTTATATACCCACTCTCAAGACGCACCTGCCTCTGAGTCCACCGGCTCTACCCGGTTCCCGGTTATTTCTATTTTCATATTTTTCTTGTTAAGAAATTATGTGCAATACTTCCAAATATGACAGGAATCAAGCTTTTCAAAAACACCAACCCAAAAAAGAAATAATCTTATTTGTTGACAGCCTGTGACATGTTCTTCATTTCAAATTATCAATTGTTTTTCCTTTTCAATTTCATTTTTATTTTTATTTTTGATTTTGGCATAATGATATATCCCCACCACTACTCCTTGTTATTAATACAGCGAAGCTTTTCGGCCATAGCCGTTCTATGATTGACACGTGTCCCAGATGGATAAGAGCCACGTCAGTCGCTGATAAGTGAATACTGTTTAATCTGTTTTTCCATCTGGATAGTTCGGAGTTGCCAATTTGCACCCTAATATTTTATTTATTTTTAATGATGTTTGTGCAGTTGTAATATTATATCATATCGCGTGTGATAAAAATAATAAAAAAAGAGAGTATTAGTTATAAGGGCAAAGTAAATACTTAATCTATAGTTATAAGGGCACAATTGATCATAGTATAATCAAGGAGATAAGAGGATAAGCACTGTGAGTCTGTCAGTGACCCACAGGAAAAAAAAGCTGGTATTATTAGCAGACAATGTTTTTTTTTTTATCATAAAAAAAAAAAACATAAATATTGCAATGAATAAGAAATTTTGAGACTTTGCATAAAGTTTACCTTTGTAGCAAGATGATATTAGTAACCAAGAAATTTAAAGAATTAAAATTAATCTACCTCTTTGATCCCTTGGTTGGATTAGTTTAGTTGCTCTCTCAATTATTGTTTTTTTTTTACAATTGGTGGATCGTGCGTATGGAATCACTGCTATATTATTTTTTTGGCATCTAATCATGCACATAACAAGTTTTATGCTATTTCTCTTCAACAAAAAGTTAAAAGCTCATTTTAAATGTGTCCCGTTCTGCCACCGTTGTTTATTTAATTTAATCACAGTAGTAATCATACTCTTGTTAAAGTTGAATGAATACGCGATCTGTAAACAATCAAACTGTCTAAATTTTTAATTTGATGTGTGTAAGAATTAGATTGGAACTGAAATTCCTAATGAAAATGAATAACTTGCAAAATCTGCATTGAAGTCACGATGTTGTGTGCATCACGAGTTTCCTTAATTGAAAGCAGATGTACTAATGAATTTGGATTATATATTAAGCATATGATTTGCCAACTTAGCTACAATCACTGGTTTTTAATGATTGCATTATCATCTATTTAAATACCTTATCGTCGAAATATTTTATAGCCCGAGAAAAAGTTGAAGCACCGAAATATAAAATCAAAATTATATGTCGCTGAAAAATAATGTTTTCAAATTTTAAGAAGGATAAAACTAACAAAAAGAACATATATATTTAGGAACAAACCAAAAACCATACTTTATGGCATTAAAAACAGACACATTATAATTTCACCTAATTTGAATCCTCTTAGGTTATTAGTACTAGGTATTATAATATTTGTTCTTTACTAGCATAAAAACAAAATGTTTGCATCATTCAACAGAAATTCTCATTTTGGGAGGTGGAGTCTATACCAAAGATTAGCCCTCTATCAACTAGAAAAAAAAAAAAAACTGCACATCATTAATGCTTTTGTATTGACTTTATTCATGATTTTACTAAGGGCCGGCACCGATTTTCAGATTTTTAATTGCAATCTCCACCAAATCATGAGATCATTTTAGTGGTTGGGAGTCGATATTATAAACAAGGAATGGGTTATGTAAACCCAGATAACAGATATGGCTAATGTCAATTTCAAACAAAGTATTGCTAATAAAGTTACGCAATATATGATTTTCTAATTAATCCAAAAACCTGTTGGACCTGTTCAAGTTCTTCATAGTATAGTTGATTTATAATTAGAGTTTAATTTGATATTTAATGAAAACTCAGTCATGATTAGCTTAGTACAATCCCATTAATACTAGCTAGTACATTTTGGTGAAAACACACAATGCAGTCATTTTCTTTCTGAGACTTTTTGTCCTGCATGATTTGCGTGATGCAACTAATTAATTTATCATATATTCAAAACCACAATAGTGCTAATTAAGTATGATAACTATATCTAAACATGTGATTAGGAATTAAATTTTGATCCTTTATGAAAAAAGTAAATAAACTTTAGGAATATCTTGCAGCATATGCCAGCTTTAATTCTCTGGTCATTTCTATTGAGTGAGTCTCTCAGGCATGTAGTGAAAGCAAACACAGAGTAACAAGGGCCCACCCACGGGCTCCAAAGTCCAAGGCTCATATAATTCATGATTTTTCATGTAATAGTTTTCACCTAGGGCCTCAAGCAGAAACAAAACCAACATTATATTCTATGATTTTGTCAGACACACATAGTGTAGTTGTTTATCAAATGATTAGGTGTTGGAGGAGAAGTTGTGAGGCTGTGATTCATTTTGCGCTCGCCATAACACCGATTTATGAATAATTTAGTACGTACATCGACATGCTAATACAAACAATTGTATAATAACGTCATAGAAAAGAAAAAAAAATACAATTAATGACAGAGACCGAATATTTAAAAAATGAAAGACTAAAGAGAGTAGAAATGCAGAGAGAATGAGGTTTGGACCACACCAACACCACAACGTGAGACGAGACGGGGAGGTAGTCTAGCGTTGTCTTTGTCTGTGGTCACTTACGGTGTAATGTAACCGTCCAAAAAGCATCCTAAATCCATTTCCATTTACATCATTCACCAACTTTTTCTCTCATCTTAAACCTAAATAAGTACCAAACAGATTAGTGTTGCTGCCTTCAGTGCTTAGTTCATTTCACACTGTACCATAATGTTTTATGTCAGTTTTTAGATTGTGCTTGAATTTATTAAAGTACTGTTCACACGGATGTAAAAACAGTGAAAATATGCTGAATTTCTGAGGCAGTTAAAATCCAAAATAATTAGTTTTAAGTATATATTAGTTTGTAGGAAAGAGAAATAGGTGGCAATGGCGTGGAGGTGGGGACAGCATGTGAGGTTACAGACTGGCATTGTGATTGGTCAAAGGAAAAGTGGGAGCATGTTAGCAAATACAGCTGTATTCAGTGGGCCATCACGTGAGCAATAGTCATTTTTTTTTGGATATCTGGCGCCACAATTCAATTTCAAATATCCCTTCCACAACCATTTTATTATCTTAAACTTGTACACAACATAATTCTATTTTAAACACATTATCTATAGGATTTCTCATTTAATTATTTTTGTACTGCTTATAAATTCTTATACTTTTACTTTTTTTAACTGTTTTTCCAAAATTTAAGTAACTATGTATTATAGGAAAAATTACTTGTATAATGAACAAAATTGTAATAAAATTATAAAATGTATTTTTTTATAATTACTTCTTATAAAAGTATTTCTACAATTTAATGACATTTTTTAATTTTAATAATTTTTATCATAATAAATTTTATTATTTTCAACTAATAGATCTTAAATAGATATTATCATTTATTTGAAACTGAAAAATCATTTAAATCAATAAATTAGAAGTAAAAACATTACATGTTTATTGTTATTAAAAATTATAATATTAAATTGATCTTGTGTTTTTAAATGGCTACCAAATTTAACTGTGGGAGTTTGGAAGAAGAAAACGAAGTATGGTGTTTTACTGATTAGAGTATTTTACTTTTAAGTTAAATTTGTTCTATTTCCTTAAATTTGAATGTGTATATTAAGAAAATTTCAACTGTGATTTATTGTTTTAAATTAAGTTATATTATCCTTATCACTTAAATATTTTGTCATTTTAAATTTTGTATTATTTAAGTTTATGTTTATCATATTATCATCAAAGTTTTTAATTTAAAATTTGTTATTTCCTATTTTTAATAGATAATATGTAAAAATAATTATTATACCCATTTTAAAATGCCTTTATTTAAGGATCAAAAAGATTATGTTGTTATCCATTTATTTTTTAATTGGAAATGTTTAAATGAAGATAAAATTAATTTAAATGATATCCTTAGTCAATTAATTTTGTTTCACATGTTCATGTAGTGTGTTATTTTGCATTATATTATACATAGTTATTATGTGATGGCAACGGGGCGAGGCGGCGCGGGCACGGGTTTCGCTATCCCATACCCATTTTCGTAAAACAAATTCATCCGCATCCCCATACTCAAATCCAACGGGTATTAAACTTTTGACCCATCCTCATCTCCACTGAGTAACGGGTATAATTTCGTACCCATACCCATACCCATTTTCTTACTACTTCAATATTAATTTTAATTAATTTTTATAAAATAAAAAAATTATGATAAATAAAACATAATATTATCAAATATTCAATATTAGAATGATGATTGTTTCTTCGATATCAAATACTTTAAAATAAATTATAATTGTTTACATTTTATATTATAATACGAAATAAAATTTCATGAGAACTAAAACAATTATTAAATTTGCAAATATTAATGAAACATAATTGATAAAATTTAAAAATATTTTTTAAAAAATATAAAAGAAAAATAAATATTCAAATTAAAATATAT
>Ga0214544_1006902_pt1 | contig 20484 bp, 8 predicted proteins | sample CNSS3metaG_FD_160074 | JGI IMG/M metagenome (GOLD analysis project Ga0214544, IMG submission 160074) | Root nodule microbial communities from cowpea collected in UCLA plant growth center, Los Angeles, California, USA - CNSS3 | ecosystem: Host-associated > Plants > Roots > Nodule | place: USA...
TCTGACTCTATTGTTCTGCCTCTCTCTTTATTTTATAGCCTCCTCTCCACTAGGTTTAAGTGAGACATGGGCTTCTCAAATTTTGGGCCTTTTCTCCACATAGGAAGGGAGCCCAATACCCAACAGTTATCTTGTTTATAGTTATTTAGATGATGAAGTCTTTTTTGCAGGTGCACTTTCATGAAGTGTTGTATTCACTTTTTATTGATATTGAACTCTATCCTTGTTTTTATGCACAAATAAACCCAAATACTAAAAGATTCAAGATTTCATATAATTGAGATATTGATCATAGATATTTAATTTAAAATAAAAACAAAATATTTCTTAAATTTATCCTTTTTTAATATATATATTTTAAATTTTGTTATGGATGGATGGATTCCATTTATTAAAAATTGGTCATAGTTTATGTCTATTCATATCATACTTTGTCCACACATGACATATTCTTTTGTGTTTACAGAAAATAGAACTTGGAATATTAAAAAGAGAGAAATAGAGAAACCGAACATTCTATAATAAAAGAATATTATCTGAAGAAAGGAAAAAGAAGAAGAAACCTGATTATGGAGTTGTTAGGTATTTATCTTTAACGATCCCTGCAGTTTTATGAGGGTTTGGTTGTTTAAGCAAGATGGATCTGATCTTACTCAGAATGGTGCATCCTTTATATAGTGTTCATTCAAGCTATATCATCAACATCAGATGAAATAACAAGTTTACAAAATTACAACCAACTGTACCATTAATAACTCTTGCAGTACTCATAACTCACTCAACAACAGATCTTTAAATGCAGCTTCATGATTGCTTCACAACCGTTTGCTTTATTACTTTTTATTAACTATTGTAGTGTATTTGTTTTTTCTCAAAGTAGCTACTCAAAAACAAATTTTTATCTTAACGGAGTGTTCGTTTCTTATTTTGTTCAAGCGAATGGATATGTGATGGATAAGGATTTCAAATCCTTCTACGAAGAAACTCACGATGATTTATAATATAAGTCGGAGGTCTCACGTTAATTACAGATAATTTTGTAAATTAATTATGAAATTAAGTTATACTCTAAACTCACTTTTAACATTCAAGTTAGAGTCATTGGGATAAGGAAGTATGTTAGAAATCACTCGTCTCATATTGCATTTTAATTTATTAATTTTTTCATATATTATATTCACTAAAATTATTTATAAATTCTGCTTTAAAATTTATTTATTTTCAATTCCAATCATTTAAAAAAGTAATACAGACTTTATCTTCAAATCTCCACAAATTCAATTTATCCATTCACTTTTTTCAAATCAATACAACATAAATCTATTATGATTCTTTTTTTAAAGGATGGTTTGATATTTAATATAGATAAAATTTAAACAGATAATAATTGAAAGTTTATAAAAATACTTAAATGCTAAATATTTATTTATTATAATTTTATCTTTTAAAATATTAATTTTCTGATTTTGTTTTTAATATTTGAAAGTGACTTGAGAGATCTAAATTAGTTGTCACTTGGAATTTTTAATAAGAAAATAACGTAAGGAGATTCATCATTTTTGAAGAATGGGTTACTGTTTACTTAATAAATTTGACTTCTTTTAATACAAAATTCTTAACACATATTGTTTATATGTGTTTTTTTGTCAATTAACTTTTTTATTTTTAATTAACTATGTGAGGGAATTTTTAATTTCTAATTTTTCTTTTTATGATATGACTTTCGAGATATATTTGAATTTTTAAAATAACTACTTAATATAAGTAACATATAAATCTCTGCACTTAAAAGTTGATATTTTAATAAGATGAAGTTATTAAGTTAGGTGAGGTGATTCAGACTTATTAATACCCTCCAGAAGTTTCTTAATATTATATTTGTCATAAACATGGCCCAGTTTTTGAATTTTGTATTATCTTCTATGGCCCAAAATTTAATTGTCCACTTATCTGAGCCCAACAGAAATTATGAACCACTTCCTGATGGAGATCTATAGTGGGAGAAATGTTCTAATAATTATGAAGTTGCATTAATGTTCTAATATTTATGAAGTTGCATTACTCAACTACATTTTAATTTTTAGATCTTACGAATAAATTTCTTTTTAGTAATAATAACAATACTTTTTTTGTTATTTTTAAAAAATAACCAAACAAATTTTCCTCTTGCTTGTTTCTTTTAATTTTTTTTCTCTTTTTTTAATAATATTTTTTTGTATAATTTAAAACAAAATTTAATATTTATTTTTTTAATTTTTAATTTTTATTTCATCTATTTCTGTTTACTATTTTTTTACAGTTAATTAATTTTTTAATAAATTTTATTTATTCAAACAAAATTAAGTATTTCCCACATTTGTGAATCAAATCACATAAGACACTTATCTTTTCAATCCACAATTTCAGATAGTTTAAACATTTTTGACTTATGTTCAATTATTATAACACAATCACTTCTCATCCAACCATGTTTATGTCAATTACATAATGCAAGTGATATAAAATGGTTTATTTAAATAGACCAAATCATATATTATTATATAGAAGAATGTTGCGTAAGGCAACCACATGCACCCTGTAGCTCCAACCGCACAACATTAGCTAGATTTCCACCATCTGCAATGAGATACGCTCATTAATACACTTTCTGCATAACACTAAACAAGTCTAGAAACCTAATGTACAATTTTCAGTGTGTTCACATCTTTTCTGTATAATTAAGTTTCAATATGAAAGGTACTTCTCACCTGAGATAATGATGTCAAACACTCACCGAAAAATAAAATATCACATCAGTACCATATATCGTTTTCCAGTTAATCAGAAAAAAAAAAATCATGCTCACCCATTTTAACTTAAATTAAAAACTTAAAAAAAAATGTGAAATTACATTAAAAAATTAGTTCAAATATCGAGAGCACATAGTCTATTTAACCTTTTTTTTACATTATCACAATAGAATAAGAAAATATAGAAATGGTTAAATTCCAATAATTTATTTTAAGTCCGTGACATGAGGCTTATTTTAAATCCATGACGTGAGACGTGTATAATAAACATTCACTTCTTCGTATATTGATCTTGAAAATTTCATACGAACTTAATTAAAATATAAATTTATAAAATTTTAAAATTATATTACAATATCAAATATTATTATCATATAATTACATAATATAATATCATGGGTGTTAAAAATTTGTAGGAATCTCAAAAATATAATATATATGAGAAATAAAATAGATGTTATCAAAGAAATTTTATTTTTTATCAACAATAACAAATACATTAATAAGAACAATAGGATTACTCCAACCCAAATAAAAAAAATAACAAGAACAAATTTAAACTATACAAATTTAAATAAGTGCAGACTTATACTTAAACAAATGTTTACCGTAAACTTTATATAACCATGAAAGTTGAAAATAAAGTTAAGAACATGCAAAACATTTGTTCCAGAATTTGAAACTATAAAAATAGAAATAAAATTATTAGAGTTGCTCACCGACTTCGTCTTTTTGATCTCACGACTTCTCAAGTTTGGTAGTAGTCGAAGGCACTAAAACTTTGTTACGGTATTCACTCAAGGCCCATATCGGAAAATAATTTCTATAAAATGGGTAATGAAGCACGCAACTACTCTTGTACGCCCCCACGGCCTCCTGCCACAATTAAGTCACACACAAACATTAAACAATTTTGGTGCAATAACTAAGATTCATAATTCAAAAGATAGAGATTTGAGAGGTACTTGTTGGGGCCAATCACCATCTTCTAACTGAGAATTAATGAGTAACTTTGCAGCACGGTGAAGAGGTGTTGGATCTCTCTCACCCTACATGCCAAATTCAGAAAACGAATAACAACGACACTTACTTTGGATAACATAATAAACCATAGACGTTGAAATCCGACAGGTGCACATGAGAACAATACCTGCCCGGCTTCAATTAAAGCCATCAGAGCCCACGCTGTTTGGGCAACATGTGATCGATTCCCTTCAAGAGCCACGTACGTCTTCAATGTATATATACATTCATTAATATGTAATAAATTAACAATTGAAAGTTAAATAAATAAATAAAAATACCATTTAGTTACAAACCTTCAGCGGACACGAAAGATAACTTTCTCCCCACCCACCATCATCATTCTGTGTTGAGAGTAGAAATTTCACAGCTTTACGAATGGCGGCGCAGTTAGAGTAAGTGTTTCCGGCAGCGGCTAAACCTCCGAGTGCGAACCAGGCACTGTAAGTGAAGCAAACCGCCCAGATCCCAACCCAAGTTCCTTTTGATGATTGTTGATCTTCAAGGTACTTGCATGCTTTCACGATCAAATTCTCTATCTCTTCCCTTCTATAATTTGGATATAGTTTTTTGAACAATACTAAAGCCTGAATTGTTGATCCAGTACACTCAATGTACTCGTACTCAATCACTATGTCAGCAAGAAATTCCGCCGGATTCAGATTCTACAAATTAACCACAACAAAAATAATGAACTCAACATCACCAAACATATTTATACACATTGCACAAATCATCAACTCAAACTTACTTCCAACCACTTTTGAGCTCTTGCTGGCTCCCACGCTGATATACCTCCATTTTTGCTCTGCAGTCATCAGACTTGTAGTTCCATAAAAAAAATCATATATATTCAAGCAATTTAAATGATTGGAAACTTCAGTATATTAAAAAATTACAGAAAAACATGAGCGTAGTAAAAGCAATTAGATGTTAAATAGAAAGAACTAACGTTGTACTGCAATTCAATATATTGGAGTACAATTAGAAAAGAAAAGAATTTTTTAATTAATTATTTACGAGCATGCCTAACTAAAATTTAAAAGTGTAAAATTATATTTAATGTTTTTTTTTTTTGAAGTAAAACAAAATCTTGAAAGAAAAAGAAGCGACTGGGAGTAAATTAATATTTATATGATAAAACTCGAAAAAAAAGTAAAACCAAAATAAAGTAAGTTGTTTTATAGCAGCAGAGAAAACAGAAATCATTTTCCTTGATAATAAGTATTTTATGTTTTAGATTACGTAGAGATGAATTATGCAACTTTTTATAGTTTTTCCGTTGTAACACTACAAGGATGAGGTGATAACAAAGATTAAAACGACAGACCATTGATTACCAAGTTAATCATATAAAATTTAAAAGTGTGCTCCCAAAAAATTTATAATACTCACCTGAAGGGACAACAGGAAATCGACCGAGTCATATATCCTTTCAGTTTCCAATTTTTCTCCTACAATCTCTTCTGGCAACATTGATAAAAGTAAACAACACTGAAACAAGGATGATTGGTCAGTTAAAACCATGTAACATATACTTTTATTCATCAAGCTTTTTAACAAGTCAAAATGTTTGTAACCTACCTTGAGACATTCTGCAGTGCCGTCAGAAAGTTGTAATCCATGGTCTCTGTCTGCAAAGGCCCATGCCCCTTTAGAAATGTGATGAAACCTACTCTTGAAATCTCCTGGACGATTTTCTACTATCTATAATATTACAATATCAATTCATTATTATCTCTGATTAAACTAACGACTATTTAATAGTGAGGGAATTCGTTCAATGGTTTATTATAATAATGAGTAAAAAACTAACAGATAAAAGAAAAATATAATACCACTTCAAATCCAAATCCTCCGATAATAAGTTTGTGATTATCAATTTTTTCATAATATATAACTTTTCATTTTTAATCAACATAACACATGTTTTAATTATTAAATAAATAGTTAATTTCCCTGAAAAATAATTAATTACTAAATTTCATTAGTGTGAATGAGAACTATCCGTCGTAATAGTTTGTTAGACGAATCATACAATTTGGAGAAGTTAATTAACATAAGAGTTTATTTGTTTGTTTATACTTTGTAATTTTATGATATACTCACTTGAGATTTCTTGATAAAATCATGTGCTTTTTCAAGTGTTGGACCAAGATCGTCAATTAAACCAGACGCGAGAAAAGCTTGAACCGCGAAACCAGCATCCCATGATTGCGTATTAATTGCCTATATTACTTAGACAATTGCATTAATTAAGTTATCATCTTCTATTATCAGAGATTAAAAATAATTAAGATGTATTTATATACCTGTACACACATTCCATCTTCTGAAAGCCATAAATAATCTGGAACCCTTGCAAGATGCTTCTTAAAGGAATCTCCATTTGGATCTTCTACCCAACAAGCAAGCAAAGATCCAGACTACCAAACACAAACATGAAGTCACCAAAACTAAAAATTCTGATTGGTGTATACTATAAATAATATACATGCTTTCAAATTATGATGAATACCTTGTTGATACACCCACCATGTATGTATCGAGTATTTTCATCTTCGTAGTGAATACCTTTTATTGCAACTTCAAGTGCCTTTTCTCTTATCTTATTGAAAGGCCAGCGTGTGAGAAGTGGCTCAGTCAATACATAAGCAGTGTCCCATATCAGATCTTGTATCCAGTGATGCGGATAATACAGATCTTCCTGTCATGTATATGTAAAACAATATAACATCCTTTTGGTCACACATTCACATTGTGTGTTGATGTATTTTCTTTCTTAATTTTAAAATCATTTTTTTTCTTGAATTAATTACGTACGCTTTTTACAATATAATCAAAGACTATGAATATTTTTAACCTTTGCACATTTGTGGCGAGCTTTTTTCCAAGTCTTTTCATCATAAGGTTCAGTAAAGAGTTCTTCTCTCAAACTTGTGATTAATGGTGTGACTGGACACACGAATCTTTTCCCATATATATATGACATGGGCATGTATACATGCCGACAATAATACCACATTTTAGCTGCATTATTTAATTAAGGCGAAAATAAGATACAATAATACTCGTTTTAATATTGATTTAAGTAGTCATATTTCTTAAATAGTGGAAAAATAAAAAAGAAATATTTAACCAGGATGCATGGGGAGAAAAGTAGGGAGTATCCAAAATTCAGGGGGCAATGGATTGCATCCACTCCAATCAACAATACCAAGAACCTGCAACAATAACATTTTTTTAATTACTCACAAACTTACATTTGTTTATTTGTGTGTTTAAATTATAGGAAATCATGCGTACCGAGAGCCAGAATTTTCCCCATGAAGGCATAAGTGTAATGGTACCATGATCATGAATCCACTTTCTGGCATTGGCACAAGCATTGTTATGACCTCCATTGGGTCCTTCTCCAAGAATTCTCAAAGTTACGTAATTGAGTGCCGTACAATACATGGTGCTTGGACCCTCTATGTGTAATCCCCACCCTCCATCTTCATTCTTCCCATGGTTACCAAAATTCGTATATATTAAGAACGAACTTTCAAATTTCATGTCTTATGTATAATTAAAGATATAATAATTTTAACAAATGGAAAAGCAAAAGATGAAAAATAGCATGTATTGTTTTCTTTCTTCAACATCAACTTGAAAGTGTACCTGATGATTATACAAGTAACGGAGAATTTCCTTACGATGTTTTTCTGAAATTACAGAATCAAGATGTCCTGTACTATAGATGGAGATGATCTGTAATATTATATATAGAATTTTGTAAATTTCAATTTGTTAGACTAAGATATTGAAAAACCAATAAAAAATATATGCAACTATTATATAATTATTTCTTTTTCAACCAATAAAAAGTATCATTTGTTCAAATTAATTTCTGAAACTAACAAATTCAGTCATCCTTAAATGACTTTGAATTGAGTTTTTCATAAAACTTTCGTGATTATGTTTTAAAAACTTAATAACGAATTTAAGATAAAATTTTATATTAAGGACATTATAAATAAGTTAAATTTACCATGATGGGAGTGAAAAAGTGACAACCCGCAAGGTGAGCAGGCCAATGGCCATCACTAGTTTGCAGTGCCGAGAGGTAATGAGAGGCTCTCTTTATGGTATGAGTAGCCTTCTCCCATGTAATTTCCTCATCTTCTTCTATCTTCACTTTTCTTATTCTTTGTTTGAATTCGTTTTCCTTCAAAATCTGTACAAAAATGGAAAGTTATATTATTTATTTCATTCACCCTTTTCTTTTTTAAATAGGCTTAATACTTAATTTAGTTTTCTAATTTTATTCGAATTTTTAAAAAGACTCCTAGTTTTTTATTGGTTCAATTTAGTTTTCTAATCCTTTAAAAGTGTTCTATTTAGTCATTTATTTTTTAGATTGAGGTTAACGTAGTGTCCGTAGAGTGTCACATATCATGTTATTGTCTTCAAATTAGTCCTCTTATTCATAATTTGATCCAATTTAATCCTTTTTTTTTTCTTAAAATGAAGTAATTGGTTCCTTTTTTTCTTAAAATGAAGCAATTTGGTCCGACCAAATTAGTAATTAAACTTAATTATAACTTTTATATATATATATATTAATTTTTTTTAAAAAAATTATATATCAAACACTCCATCTAAATATTTAAATTATTTTATTTTTACATAAAAATAATTCCTATTTAAACTTTTAATACTTTAAAAATATTAAAAATGTAATCATAAAGTAAATATTTGTCACATTATTAAAAATTACAAATGCAATTTTATATTTACATTTTTAATATTTAAAAAAAGGTTTAAATTTTTATGTAAAAATGTAAACAAAATTGAATATTTAGGTGGAATAATTTGATATATAAATATTTAAAAAATATTTTAAAATGTTTATGTAAGTTGTAATTAAGTTTAATTATTTGGTTCCAAATTAGAGAAGGATTAAATTATTTTATTTAAAAATAAAGAGAGCACAAAATTGAATCAAAATTATAAATAAAGAAACTAAATTAAAAATAAACACATCAAGTGACAACAACATGAAACACGTGTCACTGTACGGACACCACGTTAACGTCAATTTAAAAAAAAGGACTATATCGAACATTTTAAAAAGTTGAATGACTAAATTGAACAAATAAAAAATTAAGAACTTTCTAAAAATTCAAATAGAATTGGAGGACCAGTTCAAAATAATATTCTCATTTTACTATTTTTCTAATGTCAATAAAGGAAAAAATATATATTTACATATGATCGTCGTATCACAAATTTCATATAAAATATTTGGTTGACTTTGATAATTACGATCATAAAAGTTAAATAATTAGTTAATATATATATATATATATATATATATATATATATATAATATTTTGATAATTAAATTTTAACGATATCTTTTTATAATTTAAAATATTATTTTTTAAGTAATTTTTGGAATTACGTAAAAATAAAAAGAATAAGAAGTTATCTAAAAAAATATCATCTCAAATTTTAAGAAAATATTGTTAAAATTTACTTATTAAAAATTATTTTCTTTAATATATTTTGAAGGTGTGCATAACAGTATTAACAAATCCAACATATACCTGAAAACGCCAAAGTCGATCACCACATGCCTTACGCTGAAAGCGATTTTGATGGAAATGTAGACGAGCTTCTTCAACCTGGGCTCGTTCTTCATCTGTTCCTGCTTCAGAATCAAACTCCCATATTTGTCTTCCTGCAAAGTTGTTTGTGCTGAATGTGTATGGAGTCTTCTCTGCTATCTTTAATCTCCACATTTTCTTAATAACCTTAGTTGCTCCTGCAACATAAATATAATATTTGTATACTTTAAAAAGTTTTATTTATTTCATCTTTATAAGTATGAAAAAATTAGCCAAAAAAAAATTAGAAATTAATTATAATTTTTCATTCTTATATTAATGAATATTTTAATAATTAATAATTTTTTATTTTATAAACTAATTTTTAAATTAATCATTATAATAACTAATAATTTTAATCGATACAAATTAATTATTAATGAAATATTTTCTTATAATATCTATTTATAACATTATCAAAATATTTGTTACTTATCATTTTAAAATTATTCTCTAATTTAAATTAAAAATTAATTTAGACAATAAACATTTTATAATAGTTAAAAAAAATTACGATAATAATTCATAAAAATATGATTAGCAATTATAAACTAATTATAGTTTTTTATTTATAATAAATTATTTTATATATCAATAATTTATACTTTATAAAATAATATCTAAATTAATTAATACAGTGATTAATTATCTTTTATTTATAAAATTAATTATTATTTAATAATTTTTTTAATTTTTTTATATTCATAAACTAATTAAAAATTTTATAAGACTATTTTAAATAATAATAATTTATACTTTATAAAATAATATCTAAATTAATTAATATAAGAACTAATTATTTTATCTTTAAAATTAATTATTATTTAATAACATTTTTGAAACATCTTCACACTTCTTCTGATGTTAGTCAAATATGACTGCAATATTTTTTCCCCTTACTACCAAAATCAACTTTTCCATTTATAAATCAACCAACCACTAAATGAACAAAAAGTTATAGTTGAAACTTGTCTAGACAAATTTGTATATAAATATATTTTATTTATTTTCCTTTCTATAAGCCTAGAAAAAATATTAAACAAAAGTACAACTTAAAATATGATGAGTGCATGACAAACTCATACTTAGATCACAAAATGCGATTTAACTCGTCCCACCATGAAATATGATAAAAAAGTTCAGTTTTTTAAATACAAGAAAGGTAACAAGAAAGAACCTGATGATTGATGATGAAGAGGTGAAGGATAAATCCTGAGTTCTTCACTCTTAAATGTCTTCAAGAGCTAACAAATTGATTCAGAAGATCCTTTACATTAACATATATATATGGGTTGATGTCTGTGTATTTATGAATGGGTGACACCACTTGTTGCTGTGGTTCCCACAAAATATTAAATGTAATAAAAACATTCAGTTTTTAAATACAACATGAAATGAAGTAGTGAAGGATTAATATCCCTTATAAAGTAATATAATATAATGGCACCATATCTGTCTGTTTGTGTATTTATGTACCTTTAATAGTCTACTGAGGTGTTTACATCTGTCAAATAAATCACTTAGTGAATGTGAATTTAGTGGTTATATTATTTTCATAATACTAAAAAGTTGTTATTAAACATTCAATTTAATTTAAGTAAGTTTCAGTTTCGGTTATTTTTTAATTAGTCCATTTCGAATTAGTCCATTTGAAATTCATACAATCAATTTTATTTCTATTAAAATGAACTATTTTATTAATTATTAATTTTTTAAATTTTGTAATTATTATAAGATAAAAGTGAACAAACATAGTTATAAGTATGTATTCCAATAATAATAATAATATAAATATCAGTTTCTTTGCGTAATATTAATATTGATTAAAATATCTTTAAAATAGTATTTTTCTTGTGCAGTAATTTTTGAATAAAATGTTATTTATTTATATAGAATCAAGAATGTCAAGTTATATTAAAGAAGGCTTACAAGGTCATCTCAATAATTAAAGGTGGAACGCTGTCTTAAGCCCGAGAATGATCAGGTATACCAATAATAAAGGCCAACTGTTTTTTAGTTGGATGCTGGATAGTTTGGTTTTCATTTAATTGAAAAATTAAGTTGTGAGAGATGAACATATGACATGTGTAAGATTAAATATTTGTAAATGATATATCAAAATTTTAATATTAATAAAACAAAAATGAAAAGAATGAGAATATATATTTTATATTATGTCATAGATGTAAAGAATTTTTCAATATAATTTGTTTATTCATTTAATATCATCTTTTGTTCATCTAATTATATATATATATATATATATAAATTTGAAGTCGATAACTTTTAAGATGAATTTTAGTATTTCTTATGTAATGAAAATGTGAATTTTGTCTTTACTGACTTTGGATGGATTTATCTAATTTGAACGATTTGGGTTTACAATAAAGAAATAAACTTAATTAGAAAATTTAGTTTCAATATTATACATTTTTAATTTGGTTTGTTTATTATATTTGTCTTTGATTTAATATAATTTAAAAAAAAATCAATGTTGTCATTTCCATTAAATTGGTATTAATTCTGTTTGAAAATTTGTAGTATCTAAATTTAAGTATGTCATATTTAGATTATCTTTTACTATAAACACATATTAAATTTCAAGTAAGAGATAATCTAAATTTTGGTATAAGACAAATCTAAATTTTGACACATTTTAACATGTTATATTTTTAAGTAACATTAGTGTTAACTGATTTAACAAAAAATAACACATTCGATCGTTTTTATAAAAATAGAAACTCAATAGATTTTTTTTTAAAGATTTAATTGAGTAAAAAAAAATACAGTAACAAAAAACAATCAAATAATTAAACCTACCAAAATATTTGTTTTAAATTTTGTTATTCCAAAAAGCGAAAATCATCCCTAAAATATTATAATCGAAATGGTTAAGTTTATTGGTTAAGAAAGTGAAGGTCAGTAGCATTGTGGAGATTGAACATTCATGTTCCTGAAAAGAACAACCATAATTGTAATCCAGAGAAGGTTGGAAATATCTTTGGACAGTGAAAAAGCAAAAGAAAACTCACCACAAGAGGCCACCCACTTTCCTTCATGAACACCCAAGTTAATTATGTAAAATATTACAAGTTTTTGAATAATGAATTGGAGTATATTATGATTATCTCTAAAAATAGTGGAAATACCGGTGTATCATTCACCGATGAACTTTTACAAACTTAAATCATGTCCTTTTCAAATTTAGTATAATACATCCAAACTTAATGCTTCTGTGTTGGTAAAGATAATGAAGTGGAAAATGAATGTGGTTGGTATTATCAATATGCACTAAATGCATGAATATAGTTAATGCTGAAACAAGTCTAATATATATTTATACCAACTTTAGACTTTCTGAAGTATTAGAGCAGGGATTTGAATTTTAAATTTAAAAGTAGATAAAAGCACATTCAAGATACCGTTGAAATTTGGAGTGTAGACAATAAAGGAAAACAGATATTTGGTAAGAGAAAAAGCATGCATTGCACTTTTTCCAGGATTTCTTCACTTATTTTGTAGATCTGCATCAAACATTCTCTTCTGTGCTTTGATTCTTTAATACCTTCTACTTTTTTTTCATTTTTTTTTTTTTTTCTGAAGCAAAAACATGAACATCTTTATAATGTTTTTCCTTTCATTTTATTTTCTCTAACACTTTTTTTTTTGGATTTTGTATAGGGTTTGAAGGATCAAATACTTTTACTTTTCTTTCTCCCATGTCTTTTGATGGATTGGGCTATCAAAGAAAAGTCATAGAACTGGAAATTTATCTTCTTGAAAGAACGGGGAAAGATAATTTGATATGGTTTGGAATATCAAAGATTAACAATAAATGTGTAATTTGATATGGTTTCAATGCACCCGATATGATATTTTTATCAGTTTATTTTTAAGCTTTTAAGTTTGATTAATATTTATAATCAAATATATTAAAATAGTTATAATATTTACATATTAAATGAATTTATTATAATTAATAATTAGAATTTAATTTATAAGTATTAATGGTTTAAATTACAATATTAATATATAAATTATATAAAAAATATAAAATATTAATTTTTAAATTATTTTTTATTTTAATATTTAGTTAAAAAAAATAGGTTAACTGGTCAATCTATCTTTTCCGGTCTTTGTCTTATCAACTTGGTGGATTAGACGGCACATAAGGTGATGGGTTAAAAAATTTAATCATAGTTTAGAGCATTGAAGACCAGCTAAAGAAGTTAAGTACTCTTTTTTTAATAAACATATTTATATTTAAAATAAGATGGTAAAATATAAAATAAAAATAAAAATAAAAAGATTATGTCATCATTTGATAAATTTAATATTGACTCATGAATAAATGGATGAAAGTAAAGGTATACTAGTAGAAAATTTTTAATCATTCATAATTTAGTGACAAAAAATATATTTAATAATTAAAGATACTAATTAAAATTTTGATAACTAATATTTTTTATTAATTTATAATAAAAACTAGTTTAGTTATAAATTTAGAGATCCATTATAATCTTTTATTCATAATAAAAACTATTTTAGTTACCGATATTTTTTATTAGTTTATAAGTTGATAAGTGACAAATTATTTATAAGATTAAATATGTTTTTAGTCTCTTAACTTTCGGTAAAAATTAAAATTAGTCGAAACATTAGTCAAATTTAGTTTACCAACTTTAGAAATGTGTGAATTTAGTCTTTTTAATAAAATTTTGTTAAATTTATTTTACGTTTCAAACATTTTTTGATGTTAGGATTTGAGTTGTTTACACTGACACATTTTTGCGTCAATATTAAATGAGAAATGCATTACAAACATCAAATAAAATTTAACAAAATCTTATTACTAATTTATGAGAATTTTATAATTTTATTAGAAATAATTACTCATGGACCTGCCAATTAAAATTTGTATGAAAAATTAAAAAAAAAAATATTTTTTTACAAAATTTTATAACAAATTTACATATAAAATCTCACAAAATATTAAAAATTATAATAGTGATAATAAAGTATTTTAATATATATAATTATTTTTATTTATTCAATTAAAAACATTAATTAATTAATTAGAAGTATTCATACGATTAAATATATTTTTAATATTTATTTGAATATGTAAACAAAATAATTTTGAAAAGTAAAAAATAAAAGAAAGGCAGCTAACCTCTTTTTTGATGAGACAAGTCTCTTTTTTGATGAGACAAGTTACGGTTTTTAGCCTGTTTTGTTATGGGGGAGAAGTCGAACCCAATGGTAGGTTTAGTCAAAAGGGACGGACTAACAAATTTTACCACCTTTATTATAGAAGGATTGTAAAAATTATTTAACATTCTGAAAACATTTGGTAGTAGCCTAATTCTAATACATCACTCCAATCAATAAAACGGAAAAAGAAAAGAGATTAAACTTTATTTTTTATTAATCTTAATATATTTGTGTATTTTATTAATCTTTTATTTATTGTTATATTTCTTTATTTTATATATTTATATTATAAATTTATATTTATATTATTTAATTCATCTCTAATTACGCATAGAGTATTTTAATTATTTATTTTATTTTATTTATTTCATTGTTAATTTTGTAATTATGTCATTTTACTTATTTTTATTTAAGCATGCATATTTTTATTAAATTTATTTGTATATCATTATTATTTAATTTATCTTAAATTACGGGTAATTTTTATTAAATGTATATTTATATCATTTAATTTATCTTTAATAATATACTAAATTTTTTATTAAATTTTTTATATTTATATAATTTAATTTATCTTGACATAAATTTTTTTATTAAATTTATAATTACATTATTTAATTTATTTTTGGTTATGTATTGAACTTCTTTACTAAATATGTTATTGTGTCATTTAATCTTCAATTACGATTTTCTTTATTAATTTTACAACTATGCTATTTAATTTATAACTATGTTATTTAGTTTATTTTCAGTTATTTATCTTTTTTTTATTAAGTTTATATTTATATATTTGATTTATGACTGGTTAATGTTAATCTTCTTCACTGAAATTATATTTTATGTCATCAAATTTATTTTCGTTCTTTCTTTATTAAATTTATAATCGTGTTGTTAAATTTATCTTCAGTTATATAATTATTTTTTATTAAATTTATAATTATGTTACTTAAGTTATTTCTATTTATGTATTGTTTCTTTGATATTATTATTTTTATTTGCTTGAGTGACCCATATTATTCATTTAAAAGTTTTTAATTATCATATTTTATAATTTAAAATAATAATACATATAAAGTAATAAAATAATAATGCAAAAGTATATATTTTTTGTTAGATAAATTTGGATAAAAAAACTACTTATATGCTCGATTATTATTTTTATATTTTTTGTATGTGTTTAAATAATGTGTATAAAAATTATTAGTTAAGACAAATATGATTAATCATTAATATATTATGTGATCCTTGGAAATATAAAAGAATATGTCGATTAAGAAAGAGTAAAGTTTCATCGCAATAAGTTAAGATCATGCTAATATATTAGTATTTGTATTTGGAAAGTTAGATTACAGCATACTTCAAGGTGAAAGACAAAAATCATATGTAGTGAAGTCTACGAAAATATTTATCAAGTAGTTGAATATTTGTATAATTCAGAATAATGCTTAAACTAGATTTTTATATGTCGAATTTGAGACTATTTAATACATGTTCAGAATTACTAATGTTAGGTACTAAAAAAATATTTCTTTTGTGGACCGTTGACAAATGATCGATATTCTCAAAAAGAAAAAAATATAATGATTGTGTCAATGTTTTTAACGAAAAAAAATTCAACTACGTAATCTCTTACAAATTAATATTTATTGTGGATAATCAAAAGTGGAATATATTTGATAAAGTGGAGTTGAATCTTGTAGTTGTTGTAGGTCAAATCTTAGACACTCATTGTTTGTTTGTGTATTAAGTTTATTAATATTAATATCTTTTAACGTTTTTCTTTAATATCTAACTATTGTATGAGTAGTAGAAGCAAAATCTTCTCTTCAGTAAGAATTGTTCATGAAGAACTTAATTTTGATACATTGAGAGGTATTAAATATATCAATAATCTTTTATTTTAGTGTAAAACTATTATTAAAACTTATATACTTTTGTAATATACTATAAGTAATTATAAAATGTAACATATAGACATAGGGGTGTGTACATACAATGTTCTTTATAAGAAAGTTTTATTACATTTCTTTAATTCAAACATGTCTCTTCTCCATCTAAAATTTTCAATTTAGCTTTCTTCTTCCCAATCCCACCATACTCACTTCGTATCTTTTTTAATGTATAAAGTTCTATAGTTAAAGGTGGTTGTTGATTATATATATACCTCACTACACAATTTTACCTTATTGCCCTCTCGATCATATCCTTTTTCTTGTTGGAAATCACGCGATAGAAAAAAATAATCTATCTAGAAAAAGTACAACCATAAATAAAAACAAAAATATAAATAAAATCATATAAGAGATTTAACGTAGTTCCACACCTCAAAACCTACATCCATAAATATTTAACATATATTACTTAATATGTAATTTTTTAAACAAAAACTCCAAACTTTCAAATAATTTCTTTTGACAAAAGCTGTAAACATTCACATACATTTTTCTTGCCAAAATTGCAAACATTCTCATACAATTTTTTTGGCAAAAATTATAAACCTTATGGTGCAATTTTTCTAGACAAAATATCAAATTCTTCAATGATACAACTACCCAGTTCCTTCATACACATGAGAGATCTATCGAATTGTGGTGATCACGTTCAAATAAACTATTAGCATAGTTCAGCACCTCAAGACCTACATCCATGAATATTTAACATATATTATTACTTAATATGTAATTTTTCAAACAAAAACTGCAAACTTTCAAATAAATGTTTTTAAAGTTGCAAACATTTTCGTACACTTATTTTTGCCAAAATTGCAAACCTTCTCATACAATTTTTTTGGCAAAAATTGTAAATCTTATAGTGGAGTTTTTCTAGACAAAATATCAAACTCTTCAATGATACAACTACCCAGGTCCTCCATAGACCTAAGAGACTTATTGAATTGTGGTGATCACGTTCAAATCAACTATTCATTTTTATAATATTTTTCTTGTGCTTCCTTCTTCATATTACTCGATATAAGAATTTGGTGAATACCCACTTGTGAACCACATATCCTCTTTTCACAAAAAATCTCACATGCTTTGAAACAAACATCTAACATAGTGCCAACATGTCCTCTTGAACCACTCTTGCCACAAGTGATTTGCAAGGATTCATTATCAGTGACAATCTTAATCGTCACAATACCTCACCATCTTGCACATCTTACATCTTACTCATTGTCGGCAACTTTCACATCATTATTAACTTATTGATACTCAAGGGAAATTCATCACCAACACCATCCCGGTCAAGCTAGACCCAACCATAAATGCATCAACGAAGTCATTACAAAAAAATAAAATAAAAATGATCAAGACTAATCTCTCTTCAAAGACAAGATCAAGACTAATCAATACTAACCTCTCCCCAAAAGGTAACAACGTTGATACTGGCAAATATTGCAAACTTTTTCTAGAGAAAATCGGAAGCTTCACATACAATTTTCTAATGAAAATTGAAAATTTTCTCATATATTTTTCTGACAAAAAATACAAACCTTACAATTTTTTTAGACAAAATTACAAATTTTTCGATGACACACAATCAATCAAATCCCACACACATCTAAGAAACCTATTAAATTATGATAATCACTCTTAAATCAGATCATTTTTATAATAACTTTCTTTTTCTTCCTTTTTCATATTACTCCATGTAAATTTTTTATAAATACCTACTTAAGAACCGACACTTAAGAACCGACACTCTTCATGTTATCTTGAAACCATATTGGTATTAATTATTGGTACATATACCATCTCCTTTTCTCTAGAATATCTCATCAAAATGTCTTTGATTGCCTAGTCCCCACATTCACTTGACCTACAAATACTTACACGTATGTGTCTCTTCTTAACTATGCGCATCAAATATTCATAAAATATTTTTAATATATTTTAAAATTTTGAAATCAATAACCATAAAGTATTTTAAAGGCACGTGAGAGGAACATAAAAGAAGATATCTAGCAGAGAATCAAATTCCACAAGATTTCTTATTTTTATATTTTACAGATATATTATATAAAAGATGTTTTCTAAAGATATAATTTTATATGTTTTTTACTTTAACGTCATAACAACACACGATTTCTTATTTTTATATTTTAGAGTTCATTTCTTGTTTAAAGTTTATAAGACTTTTAAATTTTTATATAAACTTATCTTTTAATCTTTAACTATATTTTTAATACATTTTTCAAAAAAAAATTATGTTTTCTTAAAATTTTATACGATCATATATTTTTTTATTGATTCTTTATTTTGAAATATTTGTTAATGTTTTAATTAAAGAGTGAAAAATAATGTTTTTAATTACTTCTAGTCTTTAAATTTTTTATGTGAAAATATTTTTTATTTTGAAATTTTTAGATAATTTTTCTTTTAAATGTTTACGAAATTTATTTTTTTAACAAATAAATATATGTATTTTTAATTTTAATTTATTAATAAAATTAAATAGAAAAATATTATTATATAATTCAGTAATATAAATTTTAATTTTAGATTTTTTTTATAATTTGATGAATAATTTTATATATTATTAAAATTTTATAATAATATTTTCTTAAGAATTTGATAAGTAAATTAAAATTAAAAAAAATATATTTATTTATTTATATAAATAATTTCTAATAATAAATTTATCTAAACATCTCAAATTGAAAAGTATTTTCACCTAAGAAATAAAAAAATATTTTTTTTATTGATTAAATTATTAATAAATATCTCAAAATAAAGAATATATAAATAATATAAGATTGTATAACAAATTTAAGAAAAAATTTTGATAAAAATCATTAGCTATATTATTAACAAACAGTTTAAAATAAAAAAAATATGTTTATATAAATTTTTTGAAATATATAAAAACTACAAACTTCAAAACGTTTGTAATATTTCAAAAATTTGTCTACATCAGTAATTTAAACAAAGATTACAGTATTTTCGTAAAACAAAACCTTGTTTTTGTTAATGAAACCTTTCATACATGTTTGTGTTAAAAGTAGAAAAGGAATTGAAGGTTCATGTTGATATGAAAGAAAAAAAATAAGCTGCAATAATTGTAGTTGATTATTAAAATTACGTGCTTCAGGTTTGTTTCACATCATGCTACGTAACGCAATGCAAGCACATGTGCGTTTACATGAAATCAGTTGCTGTTGCGAATAGTTTGATTTTCTGATGGTTAACTTTGAAAGTTTTTTATCAATTAGAAACGATTTTATAATATATAAATGAATGTAAATTTTATATTTTAAACTGATTTTATGAAATTAATTTAAATTTAAAATTTGTTTTGTATTTCTGCATTAAAAAAATATATTTTGGATCGACCATTCTTCTAAAATTTAGAATTATGTTTGAGATCGAATAATTAAGAATGCACTTACATATATGATTAGTGTAACATAGGCGCGACAAGTGCTGTCGCGTATCTGTGTATGATTTTTTAAATATACATAATTATATTTATTAAAAATAAAGTGAAATATATCAGAACAGATAAAAGAATAAACATTGATAAATAAAGAAGAAAATAAAAAGCAAAAACATCTGATTTTATAAAAAGTTTATAAAAGTAACGGTCAATTTTTAAAAATTTAATAAATTATTATATTTAAAGGGTAAAATCAGTATTTTGAAAAATGAACACAAAAAAGAAAATCTCCTTTATATATTACTAGATTTATCAACCAATGCGCAAAACTTGATTTTTATGTATTTTAATGAATGTTAAACTATTTAGAAAGATGTTTTATTCGACCTCTGTATGATATAAGAAGAATAAAATAGTTACTTAATTCA